>Ga0181520_10000516_pt1 | contig 84770 bp, 79 predicted proteins | sample PEATcosm2014_Bin_29_FD_132451 | JGI IMG/M metagenome (GOLD analysis project Ga0181520, IMG submission 132451) | Peatland microbial communities from MTU Mesocosm Facility, Houghton, MI, USA - PEATcosm2014_Bin02_30_metaG | ecosystem: Environmental > Terrestrial > Soil > Wetlands > Peat | place... | reverse complement strand
TCCAGGTCGACCCGCTGGTAACGGGTCGCTCGTTGTTGATAGCAACCTGGAAGGCTACGCCGTTCTCGTCCCCAGCTTCGCCGGGTCCTCAGCGGCTATTTCCACAAGTCCTGAAGTTAGCTCCTTGGTGGCGGCGTCATATGAAGATTGCACCGCGTTGAACGGGAAGCCCTGACGGCAGAGCGGGGCACCGACTCGAATGTGAGATTCGGGATTGCCGAACTCGGGAAAGCGGCCGACGAGATGAGGCGGTAGGTCCTTCAACTGTACCAGTGCCAGGTCCGCCACTTGGTCGACGAAGGCCTCGCCTGCTGTCACCCCATCGGCCGCCCACCAGTAGGAGTGATTCGCAATCCATTTTGGATTGGCTGCGAGCCGACTCAGTCGTCCCTTTCGGCGCGACGGAGAAAGTGAAGTATCCCCACGGATCGCGTCCACCTGCGCCTGCCACTTGTCAATGTCAGACCGATCCCGTTCGGCCTCCAGTTGCGTCGTCAAGACGTGCCCAGCTGTCAGAGCCCACCCGTCGACATTGACGATGACGAAGGCCGCGATACTGGCCTCCACCGCACCTGAGTGTCTCAGGGTACTGACGACAACAGGGTGGGTGAAGGCCCCGGAGAGTTCGATTGCGTCTTCAAACACTTGTTCGGGTCATGGACCGTTATTGTATCGCCACATCCCCGTCGGCCAAGGGGGATCAGATACGCATTATGGTGATAGCGATGGAGTACCTGCGCACACGGCTTGATGAGGGTCGGGCCAAACCGGCGACCACGATCTCCCGCAGGCCCGCAACGTCTGACCTCGACCGCCCTCGCTGGGGGACAGAAGAGGCGCCGTACTTGGCAACGGACTTCGCACCCTACGTTTCTCTCATGCAGGCGAGCCTCAGTAGCGGCTCAACCCGCGGCGCTACGTCCCCTACGGTGCTGGGCTAGCGGCCGGCGGAACAGGCTCGCTCGACCAGTAGGCGGAACTTCGCCTCGCCGACCGGCATCCGCTTGACACCGGGCTGGCGTCGGGTGTGCTCCCGGTGGTTGTACCGCCAGGCGTACTCGTTCAGGTAGGACTGGAGCCACTTGGACGACACCGAGTGGTAGGTCCCACGAATCCCGCTCTTGAGAAGCGACCAGAAGCCTTCGATGGACTGGGTGTGGGCGTCTCCGTCCACGTAGACGCCCGCCGAGTGATTGACCCGTGCGTGGCCGTAGCCGCGCCCTTCCAGGCGCCGGTAGATCGGCGATTCGTCCGTGTAGACCATGGTGGCGGGGAGGATGTGGAGGTCGGTCATCTGCTCGACCTCAAGCCGGTTGGCTGATCCCACGTAGCGGGCGACAACCTTCCCCTGGCGCTGGACCGCCCCCATGACCGCACGCTCGCGGAGACTGCGGCCCGGCTGCCCGACCGGCTCGTTCCGGCGGCGCCGGTGGACGATGTAGGTCTCGTCCATCTCGACCTCGCCCGAGAGGGTGACCCCATCCTCGGCCATGAGCGAGTTGCGGATGACGTTGAACATCCGCCAGGCGGTCTTGTAGGTCACGCCGAGTTCCCGTTCGAGCTGCTTCGCGGAGATGCCGCACCGGGTGCTCGTGATCAGGTAGAGCGCGTAGAACCAGAGCTTGAGCGAGGTGGACGACTTGTGGAAGATCGTCCCCGCCGTCGGGTGGACGTGGAGCCCGCAGGCGGAGCACGTCCAGGACTGGCGCTGCTGGGCGGTGTGGTAGCGGTGGAAGGTCCGCTCGACCTGGCAGCGGGGGCAGATCGCGTGCTCCCCGTCGGGGGAGTAGCGGGACCGCCAGAGGTAGGCCAGGCAGGCGTCGTCGTCCGGGAACTCGGCCATGAACTCCATGAGGGAGTACCGGGATTCGGACGACCCCGCCCGGGTTGGGTTCTTGCGGTTGGAGGGCATTTCAGATGATCTCTTGGTCGAGTGATGAGGACGGGGTGACCTTTGTCCTGCCGTCCGTCTCAGGCGTTCCTGAGCGCGTCTATTTCCCGCGCAAGGCGGAGTACTACCGCATGCATTGCATTGGCTTCCCGAAGGGTGAATGCCTGGAGGTTGACCAGGGCGGCCACTGTACGGGGGGTAGCCTCGCCAGAGGCGTCGAAGTCGGGCAGGGGGCCGACGGTAGAGGCCAGGATCTCAGCGATCTCGTCGTAGAGCATGGCTAGAGTATCGCACATCCGTCCTCTACAGTCAAGGGATACTTGCCGTCTCAGGAGCTCAGCCGGCGGATTCAGAAGCTCAGGTCGCCGGCTCACTCTTCTTCAATCTGTCGGCCGATCAATTCGCAACCTCTGCTCCTTCGCCTTGACGGCGGCGCCCGAGGAGTCGGGCACCCAAGAGACCGGATGACCGGTGACAAGCGAGGCTGCCGGTCATCTCGGCGTGAGCAACCGGTCAGATGCCACCCGGGCCTGACCCTTCTCAAGGGGGGTCTCCGAGAGACGTAGCAGCGTGCCCCCGGATCCGCGGATTGGAGGAGGGGCGACACTTTCCGCGGCCTGAACCCGTATTACAGTGTGACCAACTGGACAAGGAGGCTCCATGGCGCCGCTCCCAGGTCGCGCGGGCGCGGCGGATCTCGTGACCCCGTGCGACGCCGACGGCTCCGCCTTCGAGGAGGAGATTGGCCCCCTGCTCAACATCGCCACCCGCCTGGCCACCGGGATGCTGCTGAATACCGTAGAGGCGGAGGATGCGGTCCAGGAGGCGTGCGTCCGGGCCTGGCGCCATCGTGCCAACCGGCGGGCGGGAACCGACCTTCGCCCGTGGTTCCTGGGCATCGTGGCCAATCAATGCCGCGAGGCAAGGAGAGGGCGCTGGTGGTCGGTGCTACGGATGGCGGATGTCTCCGGTGCCGCGCCGACTGGACCGACGGACCTGTCGTTGGCGCTCGCGCTGAGACAGGCATTGTCGCAACTTCCACATCGCCGCCGGGCCGTCCTGGTGCTTCGCTACTACCTCGACCTTCCCCTCGAGGAGGTCGCTGCCGCCACCGGATGCTCGGTCGACTCAGCGAAGGCGCTTATCAGACGGGGGACCGCAGACCTCAAGCGGGCGCTCTCGATGCCTGAGGCGAGCTCATGACGACCGATGACCGCCACGACGATTTGAAAGCCCGGATGCACGACGCCGTCGATCCGATGTTACCTGCCGAGGGCTTCGAGCAGCGCATGATGGAGCGCTTCCGGGACCGTCTCGTCGCTTCACCCCCCCCCCCTGAACGGGCAACCGCGGCTGCGGACGAGGCTCGGCACCGCTCTTCTGACCCTGACTATCATCGCCGTTGTTGGCGGGGTTCTCGGTATCTCTCTCGGCATTCGGGGCGGCTCTCACCCGTCCGCGGGCCCGGCGAAGACTCCCTCTTCCAGCGCCCCAGCCACGAATACCCTCAAGCCTTCGGGGCTGGGGACCCCCTCTCCAACAACCTGGCAAGCCCCAGCGACGATCGCCTACGTGCAGCCGACTTCCGTGAGCTTCCCAACGTCCGCGGATGGTTGGGCTCTCGGGGATGCCTGTGACGCGCAACAGACCTGCGCAATCGGCGTTGCCCGGACCACGGACGGCGGCTCGACCTGGGCGATGGTGACTTCCGTGGGACATCCGAACCCAAACGGCGCTGAACTCAGCCTCACCGCTGCGTCCAGTGAGGACGCCTGGGTCTGGGGGACGGACTCCGATGGTCAGCCGGTGTTCGTCGCGACACACGACGGAGGGGCGACGTGGCAGCCGGTGAACGCGGGCGCCGCAGTCGTCGACATTTCTGTCGCGTCTGGAACCGCGTGGGCACTAACAGCGTGTCCTCAAGCGGGCGGCACGTGTGCGATCGCTCTGCTGTCGGCTCCGGTGGGCGGTGGTCCGTGGACGGATCTGCCTTCACTTCCAACATCGGTGCAGGGTGCGCCCGTCAGCAACGCCCTGGCTCGGGGACCTGAGTTGGTGCGGTCTGGCCTGACCGCTTGGGTGCTGAATGACAATCAGTCGCCACCCGCTCTCGTGAGCACGGATGACGGAGGTCAGACGTGGTCGTCTTTGCCGCTGCCATGTGCGACATTCGGATCCCTGTTCCTGGGAGCATCCTCGGCCAAGGATCTGATGCTGGTGTGCGCGGACGACGGTACATCGTCTCCAGCAGCCCAAGAAGTTTGGACATCGGGTGATGGCGGTGCGACGTGGGTCATACAGAGCCGCGACAATGAGACGTCCTTCTCGCCCCCGCTCCCCGATCTGGGGAGTCTCAACAACGGCGGTGACCCGTACGGCCTCATGGTTGTCAGCGACACTTCAGCATGGATGATCAACCACAACGAGGACGACCTGGTTAGTCACGACAACGGGGTAACCTGGGCGAACGTCCCACTGCCTGCCAACCTCACATCCGCGTGGCAGGGCGGTGCCGAGGTCGACATCACGTTCGCAGACGCATTGCACGGGTGGATCTTCTCGAAATCGGGACTTTGGGTGACCACGGATGGGGGGACCGTTTGGACGGCTCAACCCATCATCGGTGTGGTTCCCGGCGCGTAGCCTGAACCGCCCCGGGTTTCATAGAGGCTCTGGTTATTGGGAAGCGGCCATCGGGGCCAGTTCGTGCTGATGGTAGTCGGCTTCGAACTCGACCGGCGGGCGCATGCCGAGCTCGGTGTGAAGCCGCCGGTGGTTGAACCAGTCGACGTACTCGAGGGTGGCGAACTCCACGTCGTCGAGCCCGGTCCAGGGGCCGTCCTTGTGGATCAGCTCGGCCTTGTAGAGGCCGTTGAAGGACTCGGCCAGGGCGTTGTCGTAGGAGTCGCCCCGGGATCCCACCAAGGTCACCGCGCCGGCGTCGGCGAGACGCTCGGCGTAGCGAATCGCGAGGTATTGGACCCCGCGGTCGGAGTGATGGACCAGGTCTCCAAGGTCCGCGCCGCGCCGCGCCCAGATGGCCATCTCCACGGCATCGAGGGCCAGGTCGGCCCGCAGCGAGCGAGAGGCTTGCCAGCCGACCACCCGCCGCGAGAGCTGAGGCGTCACCACGCTTGCCGAGGCGCCGTCTCGCCGCCGGGATTCTACGGGTGTTCGGGAGGGCTCGTGGCGGTCGCCCGTCGCGCCCGTGGAGGAACTCCGACGAGGTCGGCGTGGGGATCCGGCGTGGCGGTCGCCGGACTTCCTGCGGCGGCCACGTGCGATTCGCGCAGCTTCCGGCGGCGGCTGAAGTACCAGCGGAAGCCCACCGTCATGCCGCCGAAGACGGCGAAGAGGAGGATGGCGGTGACGATCGCGGCCTTGGCGGGGTGGGCGGGTGTCGATCCGGGATGCAGCACGACCTCGACCAGGCCGAACGTGGCGATGCCGAAGGTGACCGCCCAGGCCGGGCGGTTCCAGGCCGCCAGCGCCGCGCCGGGAAGCAGGCGCAGCGGCATCAGCGTGATGACCGTGCCCACCAGGCCGCTGACGAAGATCGAGGCCAGCATGTCGGCGACGACGACGACGGGGATGGCCGCGCCGGGAGCGGCGGCGGCGTGGCCCACGGGAACCCAGATGAGCCAGGCGACCACGGCGACGGTGAGGCTGGCGACGGCCCCGAGGGCGGCGGTGTGCCCCTGCTCGTTCTTGGGGAGCGTGCCCTGGAAGGCGATGCCGGCGATGACCCCGTACAGGTAGCCGGGTTCGAAGGCGGTCAGCCGGGAGACCAGCACACAGCCGGCGGCGACCAGCAGCCCGGCGGGGAGCGCGTGAGGGCTGGCGACGACCGGGTGGCGGCGCAGCCGGCGGTACAGGGCACCCACCAACCCGCCGACGGTGACGCCGGTGAGGATGGAGAGCACGACGGCGAGGTAGGTCGCGGCGGAGTGCCCGTTGAGGCCGAAGCCCGGGTCGTTGAGGCTCGCCAGGGCGGCGCCGCAGAGGACGGTGAGCGCGAACGCCCCGGCGCGGATCCAGCCCCCCGCCTCCCGGTCCGCGCGGCGGCGGAACCGGCGCAGCCAGCCGAACCGGCGCAGGGCGATGTCCCGGATGTCGTCGTAGTTCTCCTCGAAGGTCTTGTTGAAGAGCTGGGAGGGGAAGGTGACGAAGAGGATCACCCCCAGCGTGATGGCGGCGTTGACGGCGGTGGCTCCCGGCGAGCTGAAGGCGTCCGCCGGGGTGGCCAGGCCCGAGGAGATCGATGATTCGGCCGGATTCCCGGTCGCCGCCAGGGCGCAGGCGGGGGTGGACGATGCCGGGAAGCTGGTGCCCATGGGGACGGCGAGGAGGCTCAGGTGCTCGACCGTGCCGACGACGCCCACCCCGGCGCTGCAGTTCCAGCCGATGTCGTCGGTCTGGGTGCCGGAGAGGAGCACCGCCTGCCAGGCGCCCGGGGCCGCCAGCGCCGCCTGGAGCACCGTCAGCGTGGTGGGGTAGGTGTCGAAGCCGGCAGGGGGATGGCAGGAGTGCCCGGGGCCGCCGAAGCCGCCCCCCTGGGCCACGCCCGAGAAGGTGCTGGCGCTGTGGGCAAGGCTGGTCGCGGGGTTCCAGTAGAAGCCGGTCGCGCTGTCGTAGACCGGCGCGCCATTCACGCCGGAGGCGACGGGCGCGATCTCCGCGACGCACTGCCCGGTGGCCGTGCAGCTGGTGGAGAGGGCGACGTCCGCCACCGACTCCGTTCCCACCTTGGTGCCGCCGCCGGGAGCGGGACCGCCCGTGTAGGCGGAGACGGTGATCCTGAGCTGCCAGGTTCCGGACAGGGTGGCCGCGTCGACATCGCCGCACGAGGCGAGGACCTGGGCGGCGCCCATCGCCGCGAGGAGGGCCGCCCCGAGGGCCGCGAGGGGCAGCCGGAATCGATGGACCAGGGACAGCCTCCGGCCTTCCGCCACTCCTCTCCGCTCCTCCCCCGGGGCCCCGGCCGCGAGGCGCGACCGCAGGTCAGTATGCCATCGCCCCGCGATCGCACCGCCGCGGCGCACGGTGACGGGCGTGGCCGGCTGGCCTGCCGCCTCGAGGCGCGCCGGTCCCGCCCCGCCGGCCCGGGTGCCACGAACCGTCCATACCGGGTTGACATGGGTCTCCTGGGGCGTAGGCTTAGGCCAAGGATCCGGTACACGCGGAGGACAACACCGATGCGAACCGTGTACCAGCGCTTGAGGCACACTCGAGCCGAGGCGTAGGGCCCGGTGTGGGCCCCGCCAGCACCCACGTGGTCGCCGCCGTGAGATCGCCGGGAGCATCCGGTTGATCCGGCAGGTTGGTTGGAATGGATGAGGCGCCGTGGGACATGCGGTGGGTTGCCGCCCCGGGCATGACACCAGGCACCGGACGGTGCCACACCAAGCCCGGCCCATCCGCCGGGCTGCCGATGAATCGGCAAACAAACACGAAGGGGCCGGCACAGTCCGGCCCCTTCTCTTTGCCGTCCCTGACCCGGTCCGGGGCCACCTCGGTCCAGCCGGACCGGCTCAGGGAACGGGCGGGCGCGGACGGGAGACGGCGGGATGCCCCGCCCAGGCGAAGCGCAGGGGGCGGTCGGCGGCCCGGCTGACGCCGATCCGCGGCCCAGCCACAAGGGGGATGGCGGCGTCTCCCTGCAGCAGGCGCATCCGGCTGCGCGGGTCGCAGAGATCGGCACCGTTGTCGGCCAGCGTCAGCCCCAGGCCGCATCCCAGGTTGCCCGGCCCCCGCAGCAGCGCCGCCCTCTCGGTCGCCTTGGCTGCGCCGCGCCGGCGGCGGCGCACCACCGGTTCGCCGCAGTCGACGGCCGCGGCACGCAGCAGGACGGCCCCGGCGGTGCCCAGTGGCTCGGTGACGACGTTGGCGCAGAAGTGCACGCCGTAGGACAGGTAGACGTAGAGATGGCCGGGAGGCCCGAACATGACCGCGGCCCGCGGCGTGGGGCCGCGGTGGGCGTGCGACGCCGGGTCCTGGGGGCCGAGGTAGGCCTCGACCTCGACGAGGACCGCCTCGACCTCATCGCGGGTCCCCGGGTCGCAGACGATGCGGGCGCCCACCAGGTCGCGGGCCACCGCCTCGGTGGGCCGGGCGAAGAAGGCTCGAGGAAGGACGTCGTGGCGTCCCCCTCCCCCTCCTACCGTCGCACCTCGGCGTCGCAGCGCTGGCGCAGGGCGAGGGCGACGGCATCCTGCCATCCCTGCACGTCCGCCGAGGCCAGCGTCCGCTCCGGGCTGCGGAAGGTGAGCCGGAACGTCCAGCCCTTGCGCCCCTCCCCCACCTGAGCGCCGCGGAACTCGTCGTAGAGGTCGATCGACTCCAGGAGCGGGCCCCCCGCCTCGCGCATGACGGCAAGGGCGTCCCCCGCCCGGCTCTCTCCGGCGACGCTGACGGCCAGGTCCTGGACCACGGCGGGGAAGCGCGGCACGGGCCGGTACTGGACGGCGCGGTGCTCCGCCAGCAGCACGGCGTCGAGGCGGAGCTCGGCGACCACGACACGACCGCGGAGCTCGAGCCGTGCCAGGGTCTCCTGGTCCAGCTCGCCGACCAGGCCCACGCGCCCGCTCTCCGCGCGGACCCAGGCGGCCCGTCCCGGCCGCAGTCCGGGGATCGCGGCGGGCTCGAAGCTGGCAAGGTCGCCCCCGACGTGCTCGACGAGCCAGACGAAGAGGGACTGGCAGTGCCGCAGCGCGGCGGCGGTGGCCTCTCCCCCGCCCTCGACATGCACGGCGGTGCCGAGCAGGAGGGGCTCGGCGGGGAGCGCCGGCAGGCCGGCGTCGGCCCCGTCAGGGGTCGATCCCGCCACCGGGCCGCGGCGCTCGCCCTCCCAGTAGGCGCGCCCCACCTCGAAGATGGAGGCATCACTCACGCCGCGGTTGAGGTTCAGGGAGAGGACCTGGCAGAGCCCGGGGAGGAGGCTGGTGCGCAGATGCGTCTGCTCCTCGGTGAGCGGGTTGGCCAGGGCCATCGGCGAGCGTCCCTCCCCGAGGCCGGGCAGCCAGGCGGCGACCTCCGGGCGGACGAAGACGTAGGGGATCACCTCGTCGAACCCGGCCCCCGCGCAGACGTCCCGCACCAGCTCGTCGAGGGCCGGCTGGGCGGCGAGGCGCCCCACCGCCACGCGCCTGCCCGGCAGGGTGCTGGGAAGGCGGTCGTAGCCGAGGGAGCGGCCCACCTCCTCGGCGACGTCCTCGGGGATGCGGACGTCGCGGCGGAAGTAGGGCGGCAGGACGGTGAGCGAGTCGCCGTCCTGCTCGACGGCGAAGCCGAGACGCGCCAGTGCGATGGCCGCCTCGTGCGCCTCCACGGCGTAGCCGAGCAGCCCGCTGAGCCAGGTGCCGGTGACGCCGACGGGCTCGAGCGCGGGCAGGGGCGCCGGGTGCTCGTCGAGGCCGTCGCGGAGGACGTGCCCGCCGGCGAAGGTGGCGATGAGCGTGGCGGCGCGGTCCAGCGCCAGCGGCGCCAGGTCGTCGGGGAGCCCCTTCTCGTAGAGCGTCGAGGCGTCGGTGCGCAGGGCGTGGCGGCGCGACGTTGCCCGGATGTCGAGGGGATTCCAGTTGGCCGCCTCGAGGAGGACGTTGCGGGTGTGCGCGTCCACCGCCGTCTGGGTGCCGCCGATCACCCCGCCCACCCCGGCCGGGGACGCTCCGGCGCAGACGACCAGATCCTCGGGGTCGAGGTCGACGGTGGCCCCGTGGAGGCACTCCAGCCTCTCCCCCGCATGGGCCCGGCGCACCTCGAGAAGGGCGGGCCGGCCGCCTCCCGCCAGCTCGGTGAAGCGGTCGAGGTCGTAGGCGTGCATGGGCTGGCCCATCTCGTGGGTCAGGTAGTTGGTGACGTCGACGACGCTGTTGATGGGACGCAGGCCGATCTGCCGCAGCCGCCGCCTCATCCACTCGGGCGACTCCCCCACCGCCACCCCCTCGATGACGCGGGCGGTGTAGCGGGGGCAGCCCTGGGGGTCGTCGATGCGGACCGACACGCGGTGGGCCGTCGCCGTCGCCGACAGCAGCCCCTCGGGGACCTCGGTCGAGGGTTCCTTCAGCCCCTCGCCGAGGGCGGCGGCCAGCTCCCTGGCGATGCCGAGATGGCACAGGCAGTCGGGACGGTTGGTGGTCACCTCGACGTCGAGGATGTCCATGTCGAGGATCTCGTGGAGCGGCTGTCCGGGGCGGCCGCGTTCCAGGATGAGGATCCCGCCCGCGTCCTCGCCGACGCCGAGCTCCACCGCCGAGAGCAGCATCCCCGGCGAGGAGTACCTGCCTCCGAACATCGACCTGACCTCGAGCGGCTTCGCCGCGCCGGGCAGCAGGGTCCCGGCGGGGGCGTAGGGGACGAGGTCGCCCACCTGCACGTTGGGGGCGCCGGTGATCAACCGGACCTGCTCCCCACCGCCCACCTCGATGTCGGCGAGCCGCACGCCCTTCGTGGACTCGGGGATGGGGGCGAGCGCGACGACCCGGGCGACCACCGTCCCCACCGCGGCGCTCTCCACCGTGTCGACCTCGGTGCCGGTGTCGACCAGCGCGTTGACCAGATGGGCGACGGGCGCGTCGAGCTGGGCGTACTCGCGCAGCCACTCGAGCGAGATCTTCATGCCTGGCGCACCAGCCGGACGTCGTTCTCGTAGAGGAGCCGGACGTCGTCGATGCCGTAGGCGAGCTGAGCTGCCCGCTCGATGCCGAAGCCGAAGGCGAAGCCGGTGTAGCGCCCGGGATCGACGCCGCCGTTGCGCAGCACGTCGGGATGGACCATGCCGCTGCCCAGCACCTCGATCCAGCCGCTGTGCTTGCAGATGCGGCAGCCGTCGCCGCCGCAGATCATGCAGGACACGTCCATCTCTAGCGAGGGCTCGGTGAAGGGGAAGTGATGGGGGCGCAGCCGGAGGGCGCGATCGGCGCCGAACAGGGAGCGGGCGAGGAACTCGAGGGTCCCCTTCAGGTCGCCGACGGTGACGCCCTCGTCGACCAGCAGACCCTCGACCTGATGGAAGACCGGGGAGTGGGTGGGATCGCTGTCACGGCGGAAGACCTTGCCGGGAACGATGACGCGCAGCGGCGCGCCCAGGGTGATGAGGGCGCGGATCTGCACCGGACTGGTGTGCGTGCGGAGCACCCGGGACTGGTCGACGTAGAAGGTGTCCTGGGTGTCCCGGGCGGGATGGCCGGGGGGCATGTTGACCAGCGTGAAGTTGTAGCGGTCGTACTCGACCTCGGGCCCGCTCACCGCCTGGTAGCCGAGCTGGGTGAAGACGTGGCGGATCTCCCGGCTCATCCGCGTCACCGGGTGCAGGTGGCCGCGGCGGAGCGGCGGCGCCGGCCGGGTGAGGTCGACGGCCTCGGCGCGGAGCTCGCCACGGCGGCGGGCCTCCTCCAGCTCGGCGCGCCGCGACTCCACCTCCTCCTCCGCCCGGCGGCAGGCTTCGTTGACGGAGAGGCCGAACTGACGCCTCGTCTCGGGGTCGGCGAGCTGGCCGATCTGTTTGCGCAGCAGCGTCAGCTCGCCGTCGCCGCGTCCCAGGAAGCGGGCGCGGACGCTGTCGAGGGCGGCCAGGTCACCGGCGTCGCGCACGGCGTCCAGCGCCCGCGCCAGCACCTCGTGGAGATCGCCTGGGACCAGGGCCGAAGCCAATGTCTCCCTCCTCGCGCCGCGAGGCGTCGGGCCGGCTGGTGTCAGCTCGGCTCGAGCGCCGCCCGGGCCGCCGCCACCAGCTCGGTGAAGGCGGGCGCGTCCGCGACGGCGAGATCGGCGAGCATCTTGCGGTTGATCTCGATACCGGCCGCCTTGAGGCCGTGCATGAGCTGGTTGTAGGGCAGGCCGTTCTGGCGCGCGGCGGCGTTGATGCGGGCGATCCAGAGGCCCCGCATATCGCCCTTGCGCTGGCGCCGGTCCCGGTAGGCGTAGGCGAGGGAGTGGAGCACCGCTTCGTTGGCGGACTTGTAGAGCCGGCGACGACTCCCCTGCATCCCCTCGGTGAGCTCGAGGATCTTCTTGTGTCGGGCCCTCTGCGTGACCCCGCGTTTCACCCTGGCCATGGCGCGATCTCCTTACAGGTACGGTGCGCTGCGGCGCACCCGGCGGACGTCGGCGGGGGACGCCACCGTCTCTCCGGCGAAGAGGCGCTTGCGCTTGGCGCTCTTCTTCTCCAGGATGTGCGACTGCATCGCGTAGCGCCGCATCACCTTCCCCGTGGAGGTGACGCGGAAGCGCTTCTTGGTTCCCCTATGGCTGCGGATCTTGGGCATCTGCGCCGTCTCCTTCGTCGCCGCTCTCCGCCACCGCCGGACCCGGCTCGGTGCCGTCGTCCGCGTGTGGCAGGGCGGGCCTGCTGGGTTTCCTGTGCATCGGGCTCATGATCATCGTCATGTTGCGGCCCTCGACGAGGGGATTGCGCTCCACGGCGGCGAGTTCCCGGAGCTCCTCGGCCATGCGGTCGAGAAGCTTGCGGCCGTATTCCTGGTGGACCATCTCCCGGCCCCGGAACATGATGGTGAGCTTGACCTTGTCGCCTTCCTCCAGGAAGTGCTTGACGTAGCCGAACTTGGTCTGGAAGTCGTGCTCGGAGATCTTGGGCCGGAGCTTCATCTCCTTGACGGTGATCACGTTGTGCTCCCGCCGGCTCTCCTTCTCTCGCTTCAGGGCCTCGAACTTGAAACGCCCGTAGTCCATGAGGCGGCAGACCGGAGGCTGCGCCTGCGGAGCGACCTCGACCAGGTCCAACTCCCGCTCGACGGCCAGCTGCTTGGCCCGCTCCACGGGGACGATCCCGAAAGCCTCCTCGGTCGTGTCGTCGAACAACCTGACCATGGGGATCCGGATCTGGTCATTGACCCGCAACTCTCGAAACGCGATGGGTGGGCCTCCTGAAAAAGGGATAGAAACAAAAACGGATAGCTTCCGCTATCCAGGTAGGGTGGCTGGACCTCCAAGGCGAACCCGGGAGGTGGGGCCGTGCCGAGCGGACCCTCTTGGCGGCGCTTGTCGCGTCAGCGGCGGAGCATACCACGGCCGCGGCGCACCCCAAACCGCCGTCACGGCTCCCGCCGCGCGTGGACGAGCATCTCGCGCGCCCCCCGGGCACCCAGCACGGGGGAGTCGATGGCGGCGACCACCCGCCAGCCCGCCAGCAGGAGTCCGCCGGTGGCGGCGGCCAGGGCCGCCCCAAGGCTGGCGTCGTCGGCGGGGGCGGTGGCGCGGCGCAGTTCGAACATGGGCTTGACCAGGCCGACGAGGTCGGCGGCGGGCGCCAGCTCGATGCGGTCGAGCTGGGCGGCGGCCGAGCTCAGGGCGAGGTAGGAGACGTCGATGCTGACCACCTCCACCGCCTCCGGGACCAGCCGGCGATCCAGGGCGGCGACGTTCGTCGCCTCCAGGTTGACGACGCGCGGATCCTGGCGCAGCGATCCCAGCAGCTGCCCGTGGCCGGCGTCGACGGCGTAGACGCGGCGGGCGCCGGCGCGCAGCAGGACCCGGGTGAAGCCGCCGGCGGCGGCCCCGACGTCGAGGGCGACCCGGTCCGCCACCGGCACGGTGAAGGCCTCCAGGGCGGCCGCCAGCTTGGCCTCGCCGCGCAGGCCGCCGGAGACGCGGCGCCGCACCCGTGCACCCGCCGCCACGCGGCTGTCGGGATTGGTGACGACGAAGCCGTCGACCTCGATCTCCCCCGCCGCGACCAGGGCGGCGGGGTCGCCCCCCAGGCCGAGGTCGCCGACCAGGTCGGCGAGGCGGCGGAGGCGCGGCGGCATGTCCCCACTCTAGCCCCGCCGGCGGGGTGGCTAGTCCGGACGCCGGGTGGCGACCTCCTCGGCGAGGCGGGCGAGGAGGTCGGTGACGGTGAGGTTCTCGGTGCCGCCACGCCTCGTGTCGCGGAGGTTGACGACGTCGTCGCCGCGTTCGACGTCGCGCTTGCCGACGACCACGACGTAGGGCACCTTGCGCAGCTCGGCGTCGCGGATGCGCGCCTGCATCCTCTCGCCGGGGTGGTCGCTGACCGCGGCCCGGCGCCCGGCGGCCTCGAGGCGGTCGACGACCCGCTGGGCGTGGGCGACGACCTCGGGGACGTCGTCCTGGACGGGCACGATCTCCACCTGGACCGGCGCCAGCCAGAGCGGCAGGTGGCCGGCGAAGTGCTCGATGAGGATGCCGATGAAGCGCTCCAGCGAGCCGTAGATGACGCGGTGGATGACGACCGGGGTGCGCGGCGCGCCGGAGGCGTCGATGTACTCGCAGCCGAACCGCCGGGGCAGCTGGAAGTCGAGCTGGATGGTCCCCGTCTGCCAGGAGCGCCCGATGGCGTCCTTCATGAGGATGTCCACCTTGGGGCCGTAGAAGGCACCCTCGCCGCGCTCGACGGTGAAGGGCGTGCCCGCTTTGCCCACGAGGATGCGCAGCAGCGCGGCCTCGGCGCGGTCCCAGGTCTCGACGTCGCCCATGAAGTCGTCGGGCCGCGTCCCCAGGCGCAGCGAGTACTCGAGCTTGAAGATGCCGTAGTAGAGGCGCGTGATCTCGAGGATGCGGGCGTACTCCTCCTCGATCTGCTCCTCGGTCACGAAGATGTGGGCGTCGTCCTGCATGAACTTGCGCACCCGCAGCAGGCCGTGCAGCGTCCCCGAGCGCTCGAAGCGGTGCAGCGGATCGATGTCCGAGTACCGCAGGGGGAGCTCGCGGTAGCTGTGGCGCCGCAGGTTGTAGATGACGTGGGCGTTGGGGCAGTTCATCGGCTTCAGGCCGTAGGTCGTCTGCTCGTCGACGGGGATGAGGAACATGTCCTCGCGGTAGTGGTCCCAGTGCCCCGAGGTCTCCCACAGCCCCTTCTCGCTGATCAGCGGCGTCATCACCTCGTGGTAGCCGCGGGCGCGATGGTCCCGCCTCCAGAAGTCGATGAGCTCGTTGAGCACGATGACGCCGTTGGGCAGCCAGTAGGGCATGCCGGGCGCCGAGGCGTCGAAGTGGAAGAGCTCCAGCTCGCGGCCGAGGCGGCGGTGGTCGCGGCGCTCCGCCTCGGCGAGCCGCTCCAGATACCCGTCGAGCTCCTCCCGCGCCATCCAGGCGGTCCCGTAGATGCGCTGGAGCTGGGGGTTGCCCTCATCGCCGCGCCAGTAGACGCCGGCGACGCGCAGCAGCCGGACGGTGCGGAGCTGGCCGCTGTCGGCGACGTGGGGGCCGCGGCAGAGGTCGACGAAGTCGCCGGTGCGGTAGACGGAGACGCTGTCGACGTCGTCGGCGAGGCGGTCGATGATGGCGACCTTGAAGCTCTGACCCATGGCCTCGAAGAGGCGGCGGGCCGCGGTGCGGTCCATCACCTCGCGGCGGTAGGGCAGGCGGAGCGCGGCCAGCTCCCCCATCCTGGCCTCGATCGCCGCCAGGTCCGCCTCGGCGAGATGGCGGTCGCCCGGCAGCAGGAAGTTGTAGAAGAAGCCGTCCTCGATGGAGGGGCCGACGTCGTACTGCGTGCCGGGGAAGAGCTCGCAGACGGCCGCGGCCATGAGGTGCGCGGCGCTGTGCCGGAGGATGTCGAGCGTCAGCTCCGCCGGCGCCTCCAGCGGGGGCCCAGCCTCAGCGGCGTCGTCGATGTCCTCGGGCACTGCGCGGCGAATTGTACGGGGAGCGGCCGCCCTCGGCTCAGCCGGTCAGCCTCGACATCCCCCGGGGCACGTCCTCGCGCCCCTCGCCGACCAGGTCGATCTCCGCCTCGGGGTTGCTCATCGACGAGCCCCACACGTCCAGCGACAGCTGCCGGGACATGGGCAGCACGGAACGCCGAGACGCGCGCTGCGCCTGGATGCGCAGCCGCTCGTGGCGCTCCGGGTCGATGGCGCAGCAGCGGACGCTGCAGTACTTGTTGGTGGGCTTCTTGACAGGCGTGCCGCAGCCGATGCGAGCGCACACCCGGTTGAGTGGTGGGCGGCCCGAATCGACGCGTCGCGCACCCACTTCCATGTTAGTCAGCCAGTCTACGACCCCCCTCTGCATGGCTGTCAACACCTACGACGCATCTGGTTGCGACGGGTCGGCGACAGTTCCGGCGAACTCCGCACAGAGCGTGCGCACCGGTGCTGTGCAGACTGTGGACAACCGCGGATGGGGCAGTTCACGGCCCGGCGGAGGCCTGTGCGAAAACTGTTATCAACCCGCCCGGCGGGGCGCGCGGGCGACACACGACTGGGGCGTCAGGTGTGACAGCGCGGGACCGGCACCCGGCCCCGGACGGCAGCTTCGGCGCGGGCCCCGGGCCTCCGGGGCGGTGGCGCCGCCGCGGCCGGGCCGGCAATGCGGGGGCCCGGCGGTGGTCCGTGAGGGCCCGCGGCCCGCCATCCCGGGGAGGGCGCGCGACCCTGGCCGGCACGCGCGGCGGGGCCACGGATGCTGTGGTGGGCGCATCAGGGATCGAACCTGAGACCTCAGCGATGTCAACGCTGCGCTCGTACCAACTGAGCTATACGCCCACGCTCGTGCGCTGGTGAACCGGGATCATACCGCGGCCCCCGGCGGCCCACGCTGGCCGTCAGGTACCGGGATCCCGACCGGACGCGGTCAGACGGTGGCCGGCTGCGAGACGCCGGAGCCCGACCGGGCGGGACGAAGGTCGGCGCTGGTGACCTCGACGAGGAGGATGCCCTCGCACCCGTGGCAGACGACGTGGAACGACTCCGGCTTGCGAATGGGCCGCGCCATCTCCTGGCGGTGGCCGCAGTACTCACACGTGACGATCGCCCGCATCTGTCCCACGGCGCCTCCACTGACCCGCCCGACACCTCGACTCCACGCCGGAGCTTGTCACCGCCCCCCCGGCGTGCCGGCGCTTTGATGGCACCGCGACCCGGACGTTGCAGTGCCGTTTCAGGGGCTGGGTGAGCCCAGCCCCAGGTCGGAGACTGCCTCGTGCGGCCGGTCGAGGATGGCCAGCCGGCTCCACAGCGGGCCCCGGAAGCCGGCCGCCACGGCGACGATGAGGGCGCCGAAGACGATGACCACGCCGTTGACGGAGTGGAAGAGGTCCACGGCACCGCCGAAGGCGAGCAGGGGCAGGGCGATGGCGGCGTTGATGACGGTGAAGACGCCACCGAAGATCCGCCCGCGCGACTCCTCGGTGGTCCCCTCCTGCAGCACCGTGAAGGCGGGGATGAGGATGGCGCCCAGGGCGCAGCCGAAGACGAGCGCGACGACCACGACGACGGGGATGAGCAGGCCGGCCAGCCCGAGGTCCTGGAGGACCGGCGGGAGGATGCCCATCGCCGCCAGGCAGAGGCCGGTGGTGAGCAGGGCGAGCACCATGAGGGCACGGCGGGAGAGCGTGATCAGGTGCTGGCCGAGGACACCCGCCATCGCCATCAGCCCGACCATGGCCGGGATCAGCACGATGGAGATGTCGTTCGGTGAGCGGTGCAGCACCTTCTTCATGTAGGGCGCACCCAGCGCGTAGACGGTGAAGACCATGACCAGCGCCAGGCCGAGCTGGATCATGCCCCAGCGCAGCGCCGGGCTCCGCCGGAGGATGGCCAGCCCGTCGCGGAGCTCCTGGAGGACGTGGCTCTGCGGCGCCGTGCCCGTCTTCACCGCCTTCAGCGAGGCCCCGATGCGCCAGCAGAACCCCGCCGCCAGGGCGAAGAGGCCGGCCGCGATGTAGAAGGGGATGAGGTCGCCGAAGAGGATGAGGCAGACCGGGGCCAGGACGCTGCCGGCGACGAGGCTGAAGATCACCGTCGTCATGAACAGCGACATCGCCCCCTGGATCTGCTGGCGGCTCACCAGCGAGGGGATGCTGGCCGCCTCCGCCGGGGCGAACACCTGCCCCACCGAGCTGAACAGGAAGGTGATGACCAGCAGCGGCCAGGCCTGATGCTGGAGGAAGGGGATCAGCTGGGTGAGCGGGATGAGCACCAGCAGGCCGGCCCGCAGCAGGTTGGTCAGGACCATGAGCGACCGCTTGTCGTGACGGTCGGCGTAGACGCCGGCCGGGGCGCTGAGGACGACACCGGGGAAGGTGAAGGCGATGGCGACGGCGGCCACGGCGGTGGTCAGCCCGGTGAGGTCGTAGACGACCACCAGGAGGGCGAACTGGATGAAGTTCTGAGCCACCTGGCTGCCGCATTGGGCGGCCCAGAGATAGCGGAAGTCCCGCCGGCGAAGCACCCTGGCGAAGCCCGCCGCGTCCTCGCCGCTGGGCGGCAGCGCCGGGCGGACCGCGTGGAGGGGCTGGAGGTGCTCGGGCGGTGCGGAGCGTCCGTTCCTCACCGCAGCGCCTCCGCGGCCCGGGCGAGGTCGCGCCACTCCTCCAACCCCAGCGTCTCGGGCCGCCGGCCGGCATCGATGCCGCAGCGCACCAGGACGGCCGCGGCGAGGCCGGCGTCGCCGAGGGCCCGGGTCATCCCGTGGCGCAGCGTCTTGCGGCGGAGCTGGAAGGCCCCGCGAGCCAGGTCGAGCACGTTCCTGCGTTCCTCCGCGGCCATCTGGCTGGCCGGTTGGAGGCGAATGATGCTGGACGAGACGGCCGGTTGGGGGAGGAAGCTGGTGGGCGGGATGTCGCCCAGCCGCTCGACGGTGGCCACCGAACGGATCGCCACGGTGGCCAGGCTCCACCCGCCGGGCGGCGCGGCGATCCGGGCGGCGACCTCCCGCTGCACCAGGAGGACCGCCCGCCGGGGAGGCCGGGCGGCCTCGAAGAGGTGACTCAGGATGGCGCCGGTGAGGTTGTAGGGGAGGTTGCCGGCGACCAGGTGGTCGTCGGGCAGGTGGAGGCTCGCGGCGTCCACGGCGAGGGCGTCGGCCTCGACCAGCTCGACGTTGACGTGGTCCCGCAGGGTGCCGGTGGCGGCGCGGATGCAGGCGGGATCGAGGTCCACCGCCACCACCCGGGCGGCGCGCCGGGCCAGCTCCTCGGTGAGCGCCCCGATCCCCGGGCCGATCTCCCAGACGGTGTCGGACGCCTCGGGGGCCAGCGCCTCCACGATGGCGGTGAGGGCGTCGCGGTCGACGAGGAAGTGCTGGCCGAGGCGGTGTTTGGCCTGCAGGCCGGCCCGCCGGGCCACCAGGCGCACCGTCGCCGGGTCGGTGAGATCGGCCGGGCGGCGAGCGCGACCCGACGGCGGCGCGTCAACCATGGAGCCGGTCCTCCGCCGGGAGGGCGAAGAGGCGCCGCGCGCTGGCCGTCGTCGCCGCGGCGACCACGGCGACGGAGACGCCGCGGAGCCGGGCCACGGCCGCCGCCGTCACGGCCACGTAGGCCGGCCGGTTGCCACTCCCGCGGTGCGGGACGGGGGCGAGGAAGGGCGAGTCCGTCTCCACCAGGTAGCCGGCGCCGTCGACCGCGCGGGCCGCCTCCTGGATGTCCAGGTTGCGGGGGAAGGTGACGTTCCCCGCGAAGGAGATGAGGAAGCCGCGCTCCCGGCAGAGCCTGGCGTGGGCGGCGTCACCGCTGAAGCAGTGCATGACGCCCCGCAGCCCCGGCACCCGGTCGACGGCCTCGAGCACCTCGGCGTGGCTCTCGCGGTCGTGGATGACCGCGGGCAGGCCGTGGGCACGGGCCAGCTCCAGCAGATGCAGGAGGGCGTCCCTCTGGACGTCCAGGGGGGTCTCGTGGTACCCGGGGCGCCAGTACTGGTCCAGCCCGACCTCGCCGACGCCGACGGCACGGGGGTGCCCCAGCAGCTCGCCGAGGGCGCGCAGCTGGGAGGCGTCGGGGCCGTGCGGCTCGTGCGGGTGCCAGCCCACCGTGAAGAACACCCCCGCGTGGGCTTCGGCGATCACCCGGCAGCGCTCGCTGTCCTCGAGGTTGAGCCCCGGGCACACGACCTGCTCGACGCCCGCCAGGGCGGCCTCCTCGAGGGCCGCCTCCACGGCGGCGGCGCCGTCCCGCTCGGCGAGCACCTGGAGGTGGCAGTGGCTGTCCACCAGCGGGAGGACGGGCGCCGTCCCGGTGGGATCGCCGGCCGCGGAGGGGGCGGGAGGCCCGCTCATCTCCCCGCCAGGACGGCGTCGCGGTCCAGCCGGGGGAAGAGGATGTCGCCGACCCCGACCGGCTCCCCGGGGCGGAGGGCCGGCCAGACGGTGAGGCCGGCGCGGAGGTCCCCGCCGAGGTCGACGCCGAGGTCGCGGGCGACGCGCTCGGTCGCCCTCGGGATGAAGGGATGCAGCAGCATGGTGCTGACCCTCACCGCCTCCAGCAGCTCGCCACACACGGTGCCGAGACGGCTGTCGCCGGCCTGGTGCAGCTTCCAGGGCGCCACCTCCTCGACGTAGCGGTTGGCCCGGCCCACCAGGCGGCGCACCGCCTGCAGCCCGCCCGTCATGTCGAGCCGGTCCATGGCCGCGTCGTACTCCGGGACCACCGAGCGCGCCAGCTCCTGCAGCTCCCGGTCGATGGGCTCCTCCCCTCCCCGCTCGGGCACCCGCGCGGCGAAGTAGCGCTGCACCATCTTCTCGGTGCGCGACACCAGGTTGCCATAGTCGTTGGCGAGGTCGGCGTTGTAGCGGTCGACGAACCCCTCCATGGAGAAGTCGCCGTCGCGGTCGAAGGGGACCTCGGCCATGAGCACGTAGCGCACCGCGTCGCTCCCGAACTGTTCGACCAGGGCGCGGGGCTCGACGAAGACGCCGCGGGTCTTGCTCATCTTCTCGCCGCCCAGCGTCATGAAGCCGTGGGCGTGGACCCGGCGCGGCAGGGGCAGCCCCGCCGCCATCAGCATGGCCGGCCACATCACGGCGTGGAAGCGGGTGATGTCCTTGCCGATGATGTGCACGTCGGCGGGCCAGAAGCGGTCGAACTCCTCGGCTTCCGAGGCGTAGCCCACCCCCGTGAGGTAGGCGATGAGGGCGTCGAACCAGACGTACACCACCTGGGTCGGGTCGAAGGGCAGCGGGAACCCCCAGTCGGAGAAGCCGCGCGAGACGCTGATGTCCTCCAGCCCGCCCTGGACCAGGTTGAGGATCTCCCTGCGCCGCGGTTCCGGGACGAGGAACTCGGGGTGGCTCTCGAAATGCGCGAGGAGGCGCTCCCGGAAGGCGCTGAGGCGGAAGAAGTAGTTCTCCTCCTCGACGAGGTCGACGGGCCGCTCGTGGACGGGGCAGAGCCCGGCCACCAGGTCGTTGTCGGTGTAGTAGGTCTCGCACGAGGGGCACAGCCAGGCCCGGTACCAGCCCTTGTAGATGTGCCCCGCGCCGTGGACGGCCTGCATCAGGCTGTCGGTGCTGCGCCGGTTGGCCTCGCCGCCCGTGTGCACGTAGGCGGTGTAGCTGATGTCGAGCGCGTCGAAGAGCGAGCGGAATCTCTCCGACTGCGTCCGGACGAACTCCTCGGGGCTCACGCCCTGGTCCCTGGCGGCGCGCAGCACCGACTGGCTGTGCTCGTCGCTGCCGATGGTGAGCCGGACCTCGTCGCCGCGATGGCGGCGGTGGCGGGCCAGCACGTCGCAGCCGACCTTCTCGTAGGCGTGCCCGAGGTGGGGGTCGCCGTTGACGTAGTCGATGCCGGCGGTGATGTAGTAGGAGGAGTTCACGGCTGGTCTCTGGGCGATCCGATGACGACGGTGCATTCCCCCCGGGGCGGCGACCGGCGCAGCGAGGCGGCCAGGTCCGCGGCGGTGCCGCGCTGGAAGGACTCGTGGACTTTAGTCAATTCCCGGGCGATCACGACGGGCCTCCCGCCCAGCTGGGGCTCGAGCAGTTCCAGGGTCCTCGCCAGCCGGACCGCCGACTCGAAGAGCACCACCGGCAGGCCCACGGCGAGCCCCGCCTCCACGCTGCGCCGCAGCCGGCCCGGGGAACGCGGGGGGAAGCCGAGGAAAACGAACCCGCCGCCGCCCCCCAGGCCGCTGCCGGCCATGGCGGCGGTGACGGCGCTCGGCCCCGGCACCACGGTGACGCCGATGCCGGCACGGTGGCACGCGCCGACCAGCCGGCTCCCCGGGTCGCTCACCGCCGGGGTGCCGGCGTCGCTGCAGAGGACCAGACGCTGGCCCGCCACCATCCGTTCCATCAGCGCCGGGATGCGTCGCTCCTCGTCGAAGGCGGGCAGGGAGAGGATGGGCCGGTCGATGCCGAGGGAGCGGAGGAGGTTCCTGGTCCGCCGGCTGTCCTCGGCGACGACCGCGTCGCACTCCCGCAGGACGCGCTCGGCGCGGCGGCTGACGTCCTCCAGGTTGCCGATCGGCGTCGCCAGCACCATCAGCTCGCCGGGGGCGGCCTCGCCGCTGCGCGTCTCAGGCGTGGCGGCCTCCGGCCAGGGCGGCCGTCGCGCCCAGCGCCACGTACACACCGCCCGCCAGGGCGTCGGCGCGCCGGGACACTCCGGGGCGGCGTCGGACCCAGCCGGAGGCCGCGGAAGCGGTCAGGGCCCACAGCGAGTCCCCGACCAGGGCGACGGCAAGGAAGATCGAACCCAGCGCGGCCGACTGGCTCCACACCGGACCCCTGGCGGGGTCGATGAACTGGGGCAGGAGGGCGAGGAAGAACAGGGCCACCTTGGGGTTGAGGACCTGGACGACGACCGCCTGCCAGAAGACGCGGCGCCGGGAATCCACCGGCCGCGAGGGCGCGGCGTGGCCGGCGTGGCTGCGCAGCCTCTGCACGCCGAGGTAGACGAGGTAGGCGGCACCGGCGTAGCGGACCACGCTGTAGGCGGCCGCCGACGAGGCGAGCAGGGCCGAGATGCCGGCGGTGGCGGCGGCCACGTGGACGGTGCCGCCTGCGGCGATGCCCAGCGCCGACAGGAGACCGGCGGCCCGGCCCCGGCTGGCGCTGCGGGTGACCACGTAGAGGACCGCCGGTCCGGGGATGGCCACGAGCGCCATGGCCGCCAGGCAGAACAGGCCCGCGGAGGTCAGGCTCGGCATGGGATGTCAGTGGCCCCAGTCGCGGGGGTAACGGAAGTCGCGGTCGATGGTGCGGTTCGACAGCTTGGCGATGAGCGGCGGCCGGCGCTTGTACTGGCTCTGCCTCACGCGGCGCTCGACGTCCACGACGAAGTCGTCGGCGAAGCCCAGGGCGCGCAGCTCCGCCCTGGTCCGGCGCTCGTCGACCATGTGAAACAGCAGGCGGTCGACGGCGGCGTACTCGAAGCCCAGCTCGTCCTCGTCCGACTGGCCCTCCCAGAGATCGGCCGAGGGGGGTTTCTCGATGACCTCCCGGGGCAGGTCGAGGTGGCGCGCCAGGGCGAACACCTGCGTCTTGTAGAGGTCGCCCAGCGGGTTCAGGGCGTGCGCCATGTCGCCGTGGATGGTGCCGTAGCCGAGCAGGAGCTCGGTCTTGTTGGAGGTGCCGACCACCAGAGCCCCGACCTCGCCGGAGATGTCGTAGAGGATGGACATGCGCTCGCGGGCCATCTTGTTGCCGCGCCGCGTGCGGTCCGCCTCCGGGAAGCGGTCGAAGTAGGCGTCCACCTGGGGCGAGATGTCGACGACCCTCGGGGTCGTGCCGAGCCCGGCCGCCACCGTCCGGGCGTCACGTTCCGACGCGGGGCTGCTGCCCCGGTAGGGCATGAGGACGGGGACGACGTTGCCGGCTCCCAGGGCGCGGCAGGCGAGGGTGAGCGCCAGCGCCGAATCGACGCCGCCGGAGAGACCGACCACGGTCCGCTCGAAGCCGACCTTGCGGACCTCGTCGCGAACGAAGCGGACGAGGATCTCGGTGACCAGGGCCGCGTCGATGTCGAGGACCGACCGGGGAGCGGCGTCCCGGGCCGGGCCCTCGCCGGCACTCCCCGGCTCCGGCAGCGTCATCGCGTCAGTCACGCTCGCGCCGGCGCAGTCTCTCGCATTCCGCGTCGACGACATCGTGGCGCTCGTCGCGCAGCATCGGGTTGGCGATGCGGGCGCGGCGCAGCGCGGCCAGGTCCAGCCGGTGCAGCGGCATCGCCTCGTCGCGGCCCGCCGCATCGCCCATGACGCGGCCCTCGGGGTCGACGACGCGGGAGCCGCCCCAGAAGTTGATGCCGTCCTCGTAGCCGACGCGATTGCAGTAGACGACGTAGGCGGTGTAGAGCTGCGCGTAGGTGCGGGTCATGACGTCGTAGCTGGTGGCGGTTCCCAGCTCCGCGCCGGGGCCCACCCCGCGGCCCGGCGACGCCGACGGGCAGATGATCATGTCGACGCCGTCGCGGGCGAGCAGGTACGCGGAGCTGGGATGCCACATGTCCTCGCAGATCAATAGCCCCACCCGCCACGCCCGGCGGGGGTGCGCCGAGGGGAGGTCCGCGGCGAAGCTGCGAAAGCGATTCCCGGAGGCGAGGTAGCGCGACTCGTCGAAGAGCCCGTAGGTGGGCAGGTAGACCTTGCGGTGGACATGGGCCACCTCGCCCGCCGAGAGGTAGACGCTGGCGTTGAAGAAGCGGTGATCGTCGCTCTCCAGGATGCAGCCGGCGACGACGTCGATGCCCAGGGAGGCCGCGGCCAGCGTGCCGATCTCCTCTCCGCCCAGGCGCACCGCCTGGTCGATGACGAGGTCCTTGAGGAAGTAGCCGGTGAGGGACAGCTCGGGGAAGACCACCAGGTCGGCGCCGCGCTCGCGGGCGCTGCCGATCAGCTCCAGATGGCGCAGGAGGTTGCGCCGCACGTCGCCCAGCAGCGGCGCCATCTGCGCCAGCGCCACGACGATGTCGCTGCGGTGACCCGACTCGCGGATCGAGGTCGGCTGCGGTTCCGCCTCGGAGCCGTCGGGGGCATCAGGTTCGGTCACGGCAGCTCCGATTCTCCGCCTTCCGGAGCCGGTCGCCCCCTGCCGGCGGCCACGAAGTCGGCGACGCGGAGGGCGACCTGCTCGGCCGGCTCGCGGAAGATCGCCGCCGGGGGCAGCGCCTCGAGGAAGCGCCGCGCGTAGTCGCGCGTCTGCAGCCGCGAGTCGGCGATGACGACGGCGCCGCGGTCCTGGCCGGAGCGGATGAGCCGGCCGAATCCCTGCCGCAGCCGGATCACCGCCTGCGGCAGGATGTAGGCGCCGAAGGGGTCGGCCAGCTCCGCCACGCGAGCCCGCACCAGGGGGTCGGTGGGCACGGCGAAGGGCAGCTTGGCGATGATCACGCACTGCAGGCCGTCGCCGGGGACGTCGATCCCCTCCCAGAAGGTCGAGGTGCCGAGGAGCAGGGTGCGGGGGTTGGCCTGGAACGAGGCGAGGAGCTGCCGCCTGGTCCCGTCCACGCCCTGCCCCAGCGTGGCGATCTGGGCTCCGGCGAGCCGCCGCGCCGACATGTCGCGGATGCGGCGCAGGGCACCGTAGCCGGTGAACAGACCGATGGTGCGTCCGCCCAGGCGCTCGGCGATGCCGGCGCAGAGGTCGGCGAGGACCGGCTCGTAGCCGGCGTCGTCGTAGGGCGGGATGTCGGTGACCAGGACGCAGACGGCCTGGCTCAGGTAGTCGAAGGGGGACGACAGGGTGAGCTCGTCGGTGCGGGCCCGCAGCCCGAGCCGCTCGCGGATGAAGCCGAAGTCCCCGGCCACGGCCAGGGTCGCCGAGGTCAGCACCGTCGTCCGTGCCCGGTCCAGCAGCCCGCTGCCCAGGCCCTCGCCCGGGGACACCGGGGCGTCCCGCAGCTCCGCCTGCTCGGCGCGCAGCTCCATCCAGGAGACGTGTCCGGGGCGGCGGTGGATGAGGATGTCGTCGATGCTCGTCGCCGAGGCCTCCAGGGACGCCGCCGCCACCGCCAGCTCCTCGCCTCCGCGGTCCGCCTGGGGCAGCAGGTCGAGGGCGAGGGAGGTGGCGGGATCCGCCGATCGCAGCGCCTCGGCCGTGCGCCGCAGGCTGGCGATGGTCAGCTGCGCCGCCCGGAGCAGACCGTGCATGCCGGTCTCCTCGAGCACGCCGTCGGTGAGGGCCAGGCTGCCGGTCGGCGCCCCCTCTCCCCCACCCAGCCGGTCCGCCAGGAACCCCTTGGCCTCGCCGAAGAGCCGGTGTGCCGCCTCCCGGCTCTGCTCCAGCAGGGCGTTGAGCTCGGTGTCGATCAGCTCGGGGAGGCGGTCCAGGGTGAGGGCGATGTCGGAGCCGCGCAGCCGGTGGCCGCCGACCCGGGTCGCCGAGTCCTCGAGGTGGTGCGCCTCGTCGATGACCAGGGCGGAGTAGTCGCCGAGCAGGCTGCCCTCCTCCGGGTCGTCGCTCAGCAGGAGCGCGTGGTTGGTCACCACCAGCTCGGCGGCGACGGCGGCCCGCCGCGCGGCCACCATCGGGCAGGCCCCGTTCGGCCAGTTGACGCAGTCCGGCCCCAGGCAGTCGTCGCGGCTCGACTCGACGTGGCGCCACAGCTCGCGCTCCGCGCCGCCCAGGTGGAGCTCGGCGCGATCGCCGTTGCGGGTCAGCTCCAGCCAGCGCAGCAGCTTGAGCTTGAACCTGACGGCGTCGAGGTCGGCCCCGTGGGACGACACATCGGTCTGGCGCAGGTAGCGGCGGAACCGGCGCAGGCTGATGTGGTGGCTCCGGCCCTTCAGCATGGCGGCGCGGATGGGCCGCGGGAGGAGCGGCTGGAGAGCCGGGAGATCCTTCTCCATCAGCTGTTCCTGGAGGGTGACGGTGTTGGTTGCGACCACCACGCGACCCCCTCCCCGCTCCGCCCACAGCGCCAGCGGGATGAGATAGCCGAGGGTCTTGCCCACCCCCGTGCCCGCCTCGACGAGGAGGCGGCCGCCCCGCTCCAGGCTCTGCGCCACCGCCCGCGTCATCTGCTCCTGCGCGTGCCGGTACTCGTATCCGGGATGCTCACCGAGCGGGCCGCCCGGCCCGATGAGGCGCGCCGAGGCGTCGGCGAGGCTGCCGCTCAGGAGCTGCTCGGCCGCCCAGGGGTCCGCCGGGCCCGCCGCGGGTACCGGTCCGGCGCCCTCCTCGAGGCGTTGCGCCGGCGCCATGCCGGCTGCGTCCGCCGCCCCCGGCAGGGCCCGGAGCCTCTCCGGGTCGTCGCGGAGCTCCTCGACCAGGTCGAAGAAGCGCTGCAGCGGCGATTCCAACTGGGACGCCACCCGGCGCATCTCGCCGAAGGTCTCCTCCCGGATGGCCGCCGCGTCGGTCAGCAGCAGGTGGAACAGCGCCGCCGTGGCGACGGCGTCGCTGAGGGCGCGGTGGGGGCGGTCGTGGGGCAGCCGGAGCGCCTGGCTCAGCCGTCCGAGGCCGTGGCTGGGCTCCAGGGGCATGAGGATGCGGGCCAGTTCCAGGGTGTCCATCGCATCCCGGCGGCCGAAGACCTGCGGCGCCACCTTGGAGCAGAAGGCGAGGTCGAAGACGCTGCCATGCCCGACCAGGTCCGCGCCGTCGCAGAAGTCGGCGAGCTGGGCGACCGCCTCGACCGGGGACGGCTGGCCGGCCAGGGACGGGTCGGTGATTCCCGTCAGGCGCTGGACGGCGAGGGGCACCGGCATGCCCGGGTCGACCAGGATCTGCAGGTCACGCCTCTCCCCGCCGTCCAGGCTGAAGCGGATCGCACCGATCTCGATGATCCGGTCGCCCTTGGGCGAGAGCCCGGTGGTCTCCAGGTCGAAGGCGACGAGGTCACGGGTCATGCCCATGGCTGCCGGCTCAGACCGCCGGTGGCGGGGCGGTCGCGCCCGCTGCGCCGTCCGCGAAGACCCCCCGGCGGGTGCGGGGGAGGACGGCGGCGACCCGGCGCATGAGCAGGTCGGCGATCTGCTGGCTGGACAGCCGGCGGCCATGTGCGTCCACGGTGGGGATGGGGGCCGCCTCACCGAAGCGCACGTGGATGGGGGCTCGCCGCGGCCACCGGGCACCGATGGGGAGGACACGCGAGGTCCCCCACAGACCGACGGGCAGCACGGGGACTCCGGCCGTGCGAGCCAGGAAGCCCGCCCCCGGCAGGGCACGCTGGAGGTTCCCGTCCGGGCTGCGATGCCCCTCGGGATAGAGAACCACGGCGTGCCCCTCGGTGAGCAGCTTCAGCGCATGGCGCAGGGCGGTGCGGTCCGCCGTGCCCCGAACCACAGGGAAGGCGTGGTAGCCGGCGATGAAGAGCCGCCCCACCGGGTGCTCGAAGTACTCGCTCTTGGCCATGAAGTAGGTGTCGGGGCGCGGCAGGTAGGCGCCGAGCAGCGGGGGATCGATGGTGCCGACGTGGTTGCTCACCACCAGCAGGCCGCCGTGACGCGGCACGTTCTCCGCTCCCTCGACGCTGAGCAGGCCGTCGAGGATCACGCCGCAGACCAGGCGCATGGTCGCCCGCATCGTGGCGTAGACGGCGTCCCCCATGGGGATGGACGCGTAGGTGAAGTCCGCCGGCGCGGTCGGCGACGTGTCCGCTGTCACCGCAGCGCCTCCGCGGTGTCGCCGGCGGCGCGACCGGTCCCATCCGCAGCCTTCCCCACCACACCGGCGGCGGCGCAGTGGCGCAGGGCGATCGCCACCATCTCGTCGATGCCGCGCGTGCCCGTGTCGATGACGATCGCGCCGGCGGCGGGGGACAGCGACGGTGCGTCGGTGCGGTCCCGCCCCGCGATCTCGGAGTCGATGGTGCCGTGGTCGACGGCCGACCCTCGCCGCTCCAGCTCGGCGGAACGGCGGGCCGCGCGCAGCGTCTCGCTGGCCTGGAGGTACAGCTTCACCCGGGCGCCGGGGAAGACGACCGTCCCGCAATCCCGTCCGACGGCGACGGCCCCACCCCCGGCCGGGGCGCGCTGCAGACCCAGAAGGTGGCTCCGCACGCCGGGGATCTGGCTGACGGTGCTGAGAAGGAGGGCGTGGCGGGGGTCGCGGATGCTCTCGCCGGGGTCATCTCCGTTGATGCGAAGCTCCCAGCTCGCGTCCGCCGGGGTGGTGTTGATCTCGATGGTGGTCCGTCGCGCCAGCTGAGCGATCCGCTCGGGGTCCGCGGCGTCGAGGCCGGCGGCCACCACGGCCACGGTGACGGCGCGGTAGAAGAGGCCGGTGTCGATGAAGGGCAACTGCAGCGCGGCGGCCAGGCGGCGGCCCAGGGTTGTCTTGCCGCTCCCGGCGGGCCCGTCGACGGTGACCACAGGAGGAGCGCTCACGGCACCACCAGGCCGACGCAGGCGTAGAGGTCGCGCTCCTCGCCGGGGGTGAGGGCTCGGGTCTCGCCCTCGCCGAGCTGGCCCAGCACGATCGGGCCGAAGGCGACGCGCAGCAGGTCGACGACGCGCAGCCCGACCGCGGAGCACAGCCGTCGCACCTCGCGTTTGCGGCCCTCGGCCATGGTCACCTCGATGACGCTGGCGCTGGCGGTGCTGCCCCGGTGGGCGGCGACGGCGCGAGCCGGGCCGTCCTCCAGGTGCACCCCGGCGACGAGACGGTGGAGGTGCTCCGGGGCGACGTCCCGATCCAGCACCAGCCGGTACCGCTTGGTCACTTCGTGCCGCGGATGCGTCAGCCGGTGCACCAGCTCGCCGTCGGTGCTGAGCAGCAGCAGACCGCGACTGTCGGCGTCGAGCCGGCCGACCGGGACCAGGCCGGGGACCGAGGTCACCAGGTCCATCACGGTGGGACGTCCCTGGGGGTCGCGCACCGTGGTCACCACCCCGACCGGTTTGTTGAGCAGCACGGTGACGGGCCGGCTCGCCCGGGGGATGGGATTCCCGTCCACGGAGATGACGTCCAGCTCAGGATCGACGCTGCTGCCGACGGTCGCGGTGGCACCGTTGACGGCGACCCGGCCGGCGCCGATCAGGGTGTCGGCGCCGCGCCGGGAGGACACCCCGCGCCGGGCCAGGTACCGGTTGAGCCGCTCGCGCGCGATCGCCATCAGCCGGCCTCCGAGGTCGTGACCGCCTCACCGTCCGGCGGAGGCGGCGTCACGCCCTCGACGGCAGGGAGCTGGTCGATGGTCTCGAGGCCGACCAGCTGGAGGAACCGCAGGGTCGTTCCAAAAAGGCGGGGCTGGCCCGGGGTCTCCGCCCGGGCCACCTCGATGACCAGGCCTCGGCGCTCCAGGCTCTCCAGCACCGTCTCGCAGTTGACGCCTCGGATGGACTCGATGACCGCCCGCGTCACCGGCTGGCGGTACGCGACGATGGCCAGCGTCTCCAGGGCGGGGCGGCTGAGGCGGGCCGGCTTCTCTGGGTTCAGCGCCCGCTGCACCGCCCAGGCGACCTCGGGGCGCGTGACCAGCTGCACCTGGTCGAGGTGCCTCTGCAGCATCAGGCCGCGTCCCCTGACCTGGGAGGCGAGCGCGTCCGCGGCACGGCCCACCGCCGGAGCGGAGCGGCCGAGGATGCCGGCCAGCTCGCTGAGGGACACGGCGCGGTTGAGGACGAAGCAGACGGCCTCCAGGGCCAGGGCGAGATCCTCGGGCTCGGCTGCCGAGACCCACTCCGGCACCCGCGGCCGGCCGATGTCGTCGAGGTCGAGGTCGAGCTCGAAGCCGAGCTGCTCCCCCGGGTCGTCGTCCAGGTCCAGGCCGTCGACGTCCCCGATCGCCGGCTCCGCGAGCACCCCGTCCGGCGGGGTGGAGCCGTCCAGGCCCTGGCGCTCCACGTCAGCCACCCGCGGACACCATGATGGGGCCGAAGGGCTCCGATTGATCCACCGACGCCTCGCCCAGCTTGAGCAGCTCGAGCAGGGCCAGGAAGCAGGCCACCGCCTCCAGGCGCGACGTCACCCCCGCGAAGACGGCCTCGAACGCCATGGGGCCGTGCGCCAGCGCCGCGCGCAGCACGGCGGCCTTCTCCTCCACGGAGAAGGTCACCAGCCCGACGGGAAACTCGCCGCCCTCCTCGAGGCGTTCGAGCACCAGGCGGAAGGCTGCGGTCAGGCGCTCGGGGGGAATGCGCAGGCGTTCGAGGGGCAGGACGTCGGGCGCCACCATGCCGAGGAAGCTGAGCCCGCCCGTCTCCGCGGGTTCGAGGAGCAGCGCCTCCATGGCCGCCCGGTAGAGGCGGTACTCGGCGAGCCGCTGACCGGCCTGCGACTCGACGAGCGGCTCCTCGGCATCCTCGGCGTCCGCCTCGTCGCCGGTGATGCGGGCGGCCTTCATGAAGAGGAGCCGGGCCAGCAGGCTCAGTGCCTCGGCCGCATCGCGCAGGTCGCCACCGAGTTCGGGACCGGAGAGCTGGCGCGAGACCTGGGTGGTGACCTGGGCGACCGGAAGCTCGCGGAGGTCGACGTCACCGCGCTGGGCGGCGAGGACGAGCTCCTCGAGGGTGCCGTCGAAGCCCACAACCTGCACCGGAAGACGTCGCGGCGCCGGGGCGTGAACGGTCTCTTTCTCGCTCACGGCGCCCATGTTGACATCCTCCGCGGTGGACGAGGGGCGAGCCCGCTCCGCACCGCGATCTCGCCGTCGCAATCAGTCCGAAACCTTCGACTGGCCATGATGCAGACATGAGCAGTTCGCATGGGCCGGCCGCGGGGCGGCGGTAAGATGCCGACCGTGCGCACCCCCCGCGTCATTCCATTGTGTGAATCATGAGCATCGACGATCCGGGCGCAGGCGCGCCGTCGCAGCCGACCGATCCCGACCCGGCGCCGCGGCCACCGGTGCGGCGCCCGCGGCGGGTCGCCACACCGGGCGGGGCGGGATTGCCCAGCTCGGCGCTGCCCGCCGACATCGCACCCCTTGCCGCCGCAGACGTCCCGCCGCAGACACCCCTCGAGGCCTCGCCTCTCCCCGACACCGCCGCCTCCGCGTCGGTCCCCGAAGCGGTTCCCTCTCCCGATCCCTCCGCCTCCCCCTCCGGATGGCAGCCGGCACCGCCCGGCTGGGGCGCACCCACACCGTATCCGGGCTGGGGCCCGCCACCACAGGGCCCGCCGGCACCGGCCTGGGGGCAGCTCGCCCAGGGACCTCAGGCACCCCAGCCGCCGCTTCCCCCCGGGTGGGGTCAGCCGGCTCAAGGCCCCAGGTGGGGTCAACCGGCTCAGGGCCCCGGGTGGGGTCAGCCGGGCCAGGGCCCGGGATGGGTTCAGACCCCGCCCCCAGGGTGGTCTCCCGCCCCCGGCACCGGCTACCCGCCCCCCCAGGGGAGGGGCCTGCCGCTGTTCATGGGCATCGCGCTGTTCGTCATCATCGCCCTCGCCGTCGGCACGGCGGTGGCGATCCCGCTGGCGCTCAGCGGCAACCACGGCTCGACGAAGACATCCGCCACGCCGACGCCCAACGCGGCGGCGCAGCAGGCGGCGCACGTGTACCAGCAGGCCCTGGCGGCGGCGAACTCCTCCGCCGGCTATCACTACGTCGCCGTCTCGTCCGGAGACGGGCAGTCGCAGACCATCGTCGGCGACGCCGGCCAGCAGGGTGGACGGCAGGTGCTCACGTTCGGGACCGAGCAGTTCACGCTCGTGCTCATCGGCAGCACGGTGTACTTCGAGGGCAACACGCCCGCCCTCGAGGATCAGCTGGGCGTCCCGGCGAGCTCCGCCGCGGGGTTGACCAGCACATGGATCTCCGTCTCGCCGGGTGACGGCCCCTACACGCAGCTCGAGGAGGGCATCACCGTCGATTCCTCGATGCAGGAGATCGTCCTCGACCCCACATCGCTGGCGCAGGTGACGACCTCGACGGGTGTCGTGACCCGCATCAGCGGCACGCTGCCGGCGGACCAGGGCGGCGGGACGGCCCATCTCGACGTCTCCCCCACCACCGATCTCCCCATCGCGTACGCGTCGAGCTCGACCGTCGACGGGGTGACGGCCACGGACACGACGACGTTCAGCTCCTGGGGCACGGCGCCCACCGTCAGCGCGCCGGCCAGCCCGACCGCCTGGTCCAGCCTCAACGCCACCGAGCCCGACGGCGGCTACGGCAGCGGCAACGTCCCCGGCGCCAGCCCCACAGCGACTCCGAGCCCCACAGCGAACTCCGCGTAGCCTCGACCTTTCATCGAGGTGGGCGGGTCCGCGGCCGGGGGGACGGGAAAGTGCCTGGTCAGATTCGGGATACTGGCGTTTACCCGAACAATGGGGTGCCGCGCAGGAGGCACTTCTGAGGTGAAGCGTGCGAGCTAGTTCCAGCGCCCCGGCCGCCCGCCGGCACCGCCATGCGCCGGGAGCCCGGGCACCTGCGCCTGCAGCGCGGGTGGCGGCGCGTAGACCTTCTCGTCACCGCCTTCAGCCGGTTGCGCGCTCCGTCTCACATCCGGAAGGTTGCGGCTGCCTCGCGATCAGCACGAGCGGCGAGTCTGGTCTCGCGTGATCGTGGGGAGGGCGCTTCGCTCGTTGAGCCAAGGCCGGCGGGCGCTCGCAAGCTACGGGGTCGTCGTCACCCTCTGGTTGTTGGTGACCATCGGCTTGGGAAGCACAGTCAGGTGCGGGCCGCCAACACCCCTCGCCGCTGCCTTGTACTGGATCGACGTGGCCCTCATCGTGCCAGGCCTGGTCGTCCTCTGGGGGACGGTCAGATGGCTGGCGCGCGCGTCACGGAACTCGACCATCATCCGACGGTGGTTGTGCACCGTCGTTGCGGTGGTAGGGCTGCTGGCATTTCTCGGCATGGCTCTCTTCACCGTCATCCTGTTTCTGACCGTGTATGGACCCCTGAATTGCCCTGATTGACTTCGGCGAGCGCCGGGGACCGCCCTCCGGGCCTTGTCCACGGTACGGGCGACCGCCGAGTGGATCCTTCCCCAGCCGGAGAGCCCGTCCCGGGGCGCAGGTGGAAGATCGGGGGAGGGAGACCGCCGGTCGCAGATGGGGTGCGGAGGCCTCCCACGAATCGCCCCACGGGACGCTAGGGGGACGGCGTCCCCGCCGACAGGGGGGCGGGCACCGGCCGATCCAGCCGCCCGGCCCTGCCGCGCCCTGACCCCGGCCGGACCCTCTCCCCGGTGGCCAGCCAGTCGGCGAGGATGAGCGCCATCGCCAGGGCGACCGCCAGCGAGCAGTCGACGCCCTCCGTGACCTTGGCTCCGGCGGCGGCGGGAGGATGCACCGCGAGCACGACGGCGCACGCCGCCAGGAGGGCGGGGCAGGCGACCCGCCAGTTCAGCGCGGTCTGCGGCCGGCCCAGCCACCACAGGGCGGCGAAGACGTACGGATCGACCAGGTAGTACGGCCACACGGACTTGGCGAACAGGGGCAGACAGGCGGTCGAGACCGCCAGCAGGGCGTAGACGCGGGGGGCGGCGAAGGTCGCGCCGGGTCGCCGCCAGAGCGCCGCGGCGGTGAGGATCACGGCCGCCCCGCCGAAGGCGACGGTGTCCCAGCGCTGGGCGAATCCGGACAGGGAGGTGCCCTGGAGGAGCTGCCAGAAGGAGCCGCCCAGGCTGGGGACGTCGCTGCGATAGGTGACCAGGGACCGGACCACGTCGCCCGCGTCGGCGACCACGAACGGCAGCAGCCCGGCGGCGACGGTGAGCGCCGCGGTGCCGGCCAGGGCGGCCGCGGATCGCATGCGTCGGGAGAAGACGAGGAGGAGGGCGAGCGGAACGGCGGAGAGCAGCACCGTGGTGCGCGTCAGCAGGGCAAGGCCCAGGCAGAAGCCGGCCTTGACCGGGGCGTCGCGCCCGAGCAGACGGACGCTCAGCAGGGTCAGCCACATCTCGATGGGCAGGTCGACGTGGCCGTATCCCACCACGCCGATCCACAGTGGGGGGGCGAGCAGGAAGGGCGCCGCCGCCGCCAGGGGATGGCGGAAGGGGCCCCGAACGGCCTCGATGGCCAGCACCGCCTCCCTGGCCAGGAGCAGGGAGAAGATGCCGAAGAGGGCGATGGTCAGATCGGCTCGGAGGTCGATGCTGTCCTGCCATCCGAGGGCGTTGGCGAGCGCCGCGACGGCGGTGAGCGGAACCAGGCCGAGGGGACCGTCGTCGCTGCGCCATGGCCCGACGTGGACCGAGTAGACGAGGAGCGGATGCCCGTGCAGGGCCATCTCCGCCATCGGCCAGCGGAAGCCGTCGAGGTCTCCCGGGGAGTAGAAGAGGGCGGCGACCAGGCCGGACCCGGCGAGGAAGACGGCCCCCGCCACGACGCAGCGGACACGGCGGCTTCCCAGCCCCGGGCGACGGTCCGCAAGGTCGCCGGATGGAGGCGCACCGTTCGCCGGATGCCTTGCGGGGTCGGGGGCCACCACAGCCTCAGGCCGTGCCGCGCCGGCGCCGCGCCGTGCCTCTGCCCTCCAGCAGCAGCTCGTCCGCCCGGGCCAGCGCCGCCTCGGTGGTCCGCCCCGACATCAGGCGAGCCACCTCGGTGAGGCGGTCGTCCGCGTCCACCCGCCGCACCCGGCTCTCCAGCCGTCCCGCCGCCTCATGGCGATAGACGAGCAGGTGCCAGCTGGCACGCGCGGCGATCTCGGGGCGGTGGGTGATGGCCAGCACCTGGCGGCCATGCCCGATCTCCGCAAGGAGGTCGCCGACGCGGGCCGCGGTCTCGCCGCCGATGCCGGTGTCGACCTCGTCGAGGACGAGGATCGGCTGACCGCCCTCGCCGGTCACCGCCGCCAGTGCCAGGGCCAGACGGCTCAGCTCGCCACCGGACGGCCCCTCGTCCAGCGGCAGCGGCACGCCTCCGCGGTTGGCGGCGAGGCGGTACTCCACCTGGTCGACGCCACCGCCGTCGCAGCGGACGGGACCGTCCCCGAGGTCCAGCCCGTCGGGATCGGCGCTCACCGAAAGGGTGACGCGGAAGCGGGCGTCGGGAAGCTCCAGCGCCGCCAGCCGGTCCTCCACGGCCTGCTCCAGGTCGTGCGCCGCCGCCTGCCGGGCCCCGGTGAGGCGGCGGGCGGCGGCCGCGGCCTCCCCGCCGGAGCGCCGCGCCTCGGCCTCGAGGGCGGCGATGTCGAGGCCCCCCCGCGCCGCCTCGTGGAGCATCCGGGCCTCGGCCAGGGCGGCCAGGGCGGCGCGGATGGAGCCGTGGCGGCGGCGGACCCGGGCCAGTGCGTCGAGGCGCTCCTCCACCCCCTCCAGGCGCTCCGCGTCGAACTCCACGCGCTCGCCGAGCCGCCGGGCGCTCAACCCCAGGTCGCGCAGCGTGGCGACGAGCACCGTCGCCTCGCCGGCGAGCCGTCCCAGCTCGGGGTCGATGCCGCTGAGCCGGTCGGCGTCGATGAGCGCCCTCTCCAGCAGGTCCGCGGCGGAGAGCGCGTCCTCGTCGCCACCGCTCGCCGCGTCGGCCAGCCCGGTGGCGGCGCCGGCGATGGCCGCGGCGTGCCGCAGGCGGATGCGCTCGGCCCCCAGCTCGTCCTCCTCACCCTCGCGCAGGGCGAGCGGCTCCAGCTCCGCGATGGTGAGCTCCGCCTCCTCGAGCTCGGCGGCGGTGCGCCGGCTGGCCGCCCGCGCCTCCCCCAGTGCCGAGCAGGCGCTGCGCCAGCGGCGGTGGGCCTCCGCCATGGACGCCCGCGCCTCCGCGACGGGCTCGCCACCGGACGCGTCGAGGGCGCGGCGCTGCCAGCTTCGGCGCAGCATCCGGTGACCGGCGCCCTGGGCGGTGATGTCGGCGAGCTGCTCGCCCAGGTCGCGCATCGTCGCCTGGGAGACCAGCGCGCCGTTGACCCGGCAGGTGCTCCGCCCCGATCCTCCCGCCTCGCGGGTGAGCGTGACCAGGTCGTCGACGCCGACGCCCACCGTGGCGAGGAGGGCGACGCACTCCGCGTCCGGCTCGAAGACGGCGCTGACCGAGGTGCCCTCACCGACGGCGTCGCCGTCGAGGCGGCCACCCAGGGCCCAGCGCAGCGCGGACACGCAGAGCGACTTGCCCGAACCGGTCTCCCCGCTGAGGACACCGAAGCCGCTGTCGCAGTCGAGGCGCGCGTCGCGCACCAGGGCGAGGTTGCGCAGGCGCAGCTCGAGGAGGCGGCTCATGGCCGGGGTGGGCCGTCCGGCGCTTCGCCGGCAGCGGCCGGGGTGCCGTCCCCGGTGAGCCGCCGGTCCTCCGCCAGCTTGAGGGGCAGGCCGAAGTGCACTTTCTCCCGCAGCTGGCGGAGGAAGGAGGGAGAACCCGCCAGCCGGACCACCGACAGCTCGGGCCCCGCCGAGATCCGGACACGCCCGCCGACCTCGAGGCGGGCCTGCTCCTGGCCGTCGGCGGCGACGAAGACCCGGCCGTGATCCACGGTGACGTCGATGACCGTCATCTCCGGGAGGACGACCGGCCGGGTCAGCACCGCGTGGGGGGCGAGCGGAACGACGACGATGGCCGGGACCCGGGGATCGATGGGCGGACCGCCCGCGCTGAGCGCGTAGCCGGTCGAGCCGGTGGCCGAGGCGACCACCACGCCGTCGGCGTCGAAGTCGCCGAGGCGCTCGCCGTCGGCGTCGACGCGCAGGCGGACCACGGCCACCTCCCGGGACTTGAGGACGATGTCGTTGAGGGCGAGGGCCTCGACGGTGCCGGCGCCGCCGTCGATGAGGGCGGTGAGCAGGCTCCGCCGCTGGCGCACGGTGGCCCCGGCGGCGAAGGCGTCGATGGCGGCGGGCAGGTCTGTGAGCTGGACGTTGGTGAGGAAGCCGAGGCGCCCGCGGTTGACGCCGAGGACGGGGATGCCGCGGGGGGCCGCCAGGCGGGCGCCGAAGAGGAAGGTGCCGTCGCCGCCGACCGTGACCAGGAGCTCCGTCCCCTCCGCGTGGGAGGCGACGTCTTCGGCGGGGTGGACGACCGTGGTCCAGGTTCGATAGCCGTGCCGCGCGGCGGTCCGCAGGGCGCCCGCGATGACACCGTCGACCTCGTCGGGGTGGAGCAGGAAGCCGATGGCGCCGCGGCTCACCTCGGCGCCCCCGCCGTGCCGGGGCCCGGCAGCCGCAGGTGCACCAGCAGCTCCAGGTTTCCCTTCGTCCCCCGGACGGGAGCCGCGACGGGTCCGCCCTCCACCGTCGCGCCGAGCTCGTGAACGCACCAGTCCAGGAAGGCCTCGGCCGCGGCGCGGGCCGCGGCCTCGTCGCGCACGACCCCTCCTCGTGGCACCGACTCGCGGGCCATCTCGAACTGGGGCTTGAAGAGGGCGACCACGTTCGCCCCGGCGGCCAGCCGGGCGACGGCCGGCAGAACCGTGCGCAGCGAGATGAACGACAGGTCGAGGGTGACCAGGCTCGGCGGAGGGCCGGGGAGCTGCTGGAGGAGGCGCAGGTTGGTGCGATCGAGAACCGTCACCCGCGGGTCGCCGCCGACCCGGGGCAGGAGCAGGCCGTGCCCGACGTCGACCGCGTAGACACGGGAGGCACCCCTCGACAGGAGCACGTCGGTGAAGCCGCCGGTCGACGCCCCCGCGTCCAGGCAGACACGCCCCGCACAGTCCACGCCGAATCCGCTCAGGGCGGCGTCGAGCTTCTCCCCCGCCCGGCTCGCCCACCGGGTCGTCTCCCCGGTGATGCGGATGCCCGCCCCCTGCTCCACCCGCTGGGCGGCGCTCCGTGCGCGGAGACCGTCCACCTCCACCATCCCGGCGGCGACCAGGGCCTGGGCTCGCTCGGCGCTGTCGGCCAGCCGCTGGCTCACGAGGAGCGCGTCGAGGCGCGGGCGCGGTGGCACGGTGCGGGTCGCCGCCATCAGAAGGGGATGTCGTCGGGGTCGATGGGCACCGCGTCGCGCCGCGTCGGAGACGCTGCGGCGGATCGCCCCATCTCCGCCGCTCCGGGCCCAGGGGTCCCGCCCGCCGCCGCGCCGAAGGGAAGCCCCGCCTCCGCCGGTCGCCCGACCGGCGCAGCGGCGACCGGGTCCCTCTCCGCGCGCTCCGGATCGAAGGGCCTCTCCGCCTGGAGGCCGCCGCCGCCCACCACCAGCTGGGTGATCTTCTGCTCGGTGCGGTCGAGGAGTTCCCCGCAGTGCTGGGCGAGGCGGCTCCCCCTCTCGTAGGCGGCGATCGCCTCGTCGAGCGCGACCGCTCCGCGCTCCAGCCGCTCGATGATCCCGTCCAGCTCTGTGAGCGCCACCTCGTAGCTGAGGCTCTCGATGTCGTCGCCGTTCATCCTCTCTCCGGTGTCCCGTCGCCGGGATCGTACATCCGTTCTGGTTCCGCTGTCGAGCCCGCCCCCGCGCCCTCCCCGTCCGCCTCCCGGACGGTGCTGACCACGGTACCGCGGGCCAGCCGCGTGCGCAGCACCTGTCCCGGCCGCGCCGCCGCCGCCTCGGTGAGCACCGCGCGCGTCGCCCCGTCCATGGTGATCGAATAGCCGCGATCGAGGACGGCCAGGGGCGAGAGCGCCTCGAGCTGGGCGCGGCGCACGGCAACGCCATGCCGGCGGCCCTCGACGGCGGACCCGGTGAGATCGGACAGCCGCCGTCCCCGCCTCGCCAGCCGCTCCCGCTCGAGGTCGAGACGCTGCCCGGGCGACACCAGTCGGAGCCGCCCCCCGGCCCGTTCGAGCTCCCGGCGCTTGCCCATGACGGCCGCGCTCAGGGCGGCGCGCAGCCGGGCGGCGCGAGCGTCCATCTCCTGGCGGTGGCTGGGCAGGCGGCGCAGCGGCGAGGCGTTCTCCAGGCGCGACCGCAGCCTCTCCACCGCCTCGCGCCTGGCGTGGAGCCCCCTGGCACCGGCGGCGCTGAGGCGGCCCCGGCGGCCGGCCAGCTCGGCGGCGAGACGGCGGCTGTCGGGGGCGACCATCTCCGCCGCCGCGGACGGGCTCGCGGCGCGCCGGTCGGCGGCCAGATCCGCCAGTGTGGTGTCCGTCTCGTGGCCCACGCCGCAGACCACGGGCAGGCGGCTGCCGCGGACGGCCCGGGCGAGACCCTCGTCGTTGAAGGCCATCAGGTCCTCTAGCGACCCGCCGCCGCGCACCAGCAGCACGACCTCCGCGCCGGCGACCAACTGCGCCCTCTCCAGGGCGAGCACCAGCGTCTCCGCCGCCCCCTCCCCCTGCACCGTCGCCGGTGAGACGACCACCTCGACGCAGGGGGCGCGCCGGCCCAGCACGGTGAGCACATCGCGCAGGGCGGCGCCGGTGCGCGAGGTGACCACCACGACGCGCCGCGGGAGCAGCGGCAGGCGCCGCTTGCGCGCCGCGTCGAAGAGGCCCTCGGCGGCGAGCGCCTGGCGGCGCTGCTCGACGGCGAGGGCGAGGGCGCCGACCCCCGACGGCTCGACGCGGTCGGCGTACAGCTGGTAGCGCCCCTGGGCGTCGTAGACCTCGATGCGTCCGTGGACGATGACGGTCATGCCGTTCGCCGGCCGGAAGGGGATCTGCAGGCGCTGCGATCGCCAGACGACGCAGCCCAGGGCGGCGCCGCCGTCCTTGAGGGTGAAGTAGAGGTGGCCCGAACTGGGGAGCGAGAGGTTGCTGATCTCCCCCTCGACGAGGACGTCCTCGAGCTCGGGGCTCATCGAGATCACCCCCCGGATGATGCCCGTCAGCTCGGCGACGGTGAGGGGGCGGCGCAGGCTCACTGGCGTTCCCGGGCGATCTGTCCCAGCACGCCGTTGACCAGGGGGACCGCCTCCTCGCCGGCGTAGACCCTGGCCAGCTCCAGCGACTCGTCGATGCTCACCGCCACCGGCGTCGCCGACTGGTAGAGGAGTTCGAAGACGCCGAGCCGCAGCACCGCCCGCTCCACCTTGCCCAGGTCGACGAGGTCCCAGTGCAGGCTGGCCCCGGTGATGGCGGAGTCGATCGTGCCGATGTGCTCCAGGGTCCCGTCCACCAGCCGGCGGGCGAAGGCCGCGACGTCTGCCGGCGCCTCCAGCTCCTCCCCCTGGTAGCTGAGGACGGCGCGCGGATCCTTCTCGGTCCCCTCCAGTTCGAAGAGCGCACGCAGGGCCAGCTCCCTCCCCCGCCGCCGCCTCCCTCCCGAGCGGCTCATGCCGAGAAGACGACCTCGCTGATGTGGACGTTGATGGCCGCAACCTCCAGCCCCAGCATGCGGTCGACGGCGTCGGCGACCCGCTGCTGGATCTCCGCCCCGACATGGGCCACGGCGTTGCCGGAGACGAGGACGACCCAGAGGTCGATGACCAGCGCGTGATCGTCACGCAGCTGGACCCGCGCCCCGCGGTGGGCCAGCGACCGCCGCAGGATGCGCTCGAAGGACTGGCCGCCGGCCTGGTACATGGCGTGGATGCCGGGCACCTGGAGGGCGGTGAGCGCGGCGATCCGCGCCACCACCTCGTTGGCCACCCGGGTCACGCCGAGCGCGTGCGGTCCGTCGCCGGTGGCGAGATCCGCCGCTCCGTCCACCGTCTGCGCCATCACGCCCGCTCCATGTAGCGCCCGGTGCGGGTGTCGACGCGGATGAGGTCGCCCTGGTTGACGAAGAGGGGGACGTCGACGACCGCTCCCGTCTCCAGCACCGCCGGCTTGGTGCCGGCGTTGGCGGTGTCGCCCTTGAATCCGGGATCGGTCTCGGTGACCCGCAGTTCTGCGGCAATGGGCAGCTCGACGCCGAGGATGCGCCCGTCGTAGCTGAGCAGGGTGAGTGTCTGGTTCTCCTTGAGCCAGCGCGTCCCGTCGCCGACCTGCTCCTCGGTCAGCGGCGTCTGATCGTAGGTCGTCGAGTCCATGACCACGAAGGTGTCGCCGTCCCGGTAGAGGTACTGCGCCTCGGCGCGCTCGATGCGCGCGCGGCCGAACTTCTCCTCGGGGCGGAACGTCTCCTCCGTCACCGCCCCGGTGACCAGGTTCTTGAGCCGGGTGCGGACGACGGCGGTGCCGCGCCCCATCTTGATGTGGGCGAACTCCAGCACCTGGAGCAGGTCGCCGCCGCGATCCACGGTCGTGCCGGGGCGGAGTTCTCCTGCGCTGATCATCGGTGCGTCCTCAATTCTGCCTCTCCCGGATGATCCTGACCGCGGCCTCGAGCGCCACCCGGTAGCCCTCGGGGCCCAGTCCCAGGATGACGCAGTCGGCCACCTCCGCGGTGACCATGGCGTGCCGGTAGCCCTCGCGGCGGAAGGTGTTGGTGAGATGCACCTCGACGACCGCGCCGGGGAATCCCCGCAGGGCGTCGAGCAGGGCCACGCTGGTGTGGCTCAGGCCCCCGGGGTTGATGATGACAGCGCCTGCCCGGCCACCCTCCTCCTCGAGGATGTCGATGAGCCGCCCCTCGCTGTTGCTCTGTTCGGTGCGCAGCTCGACCCCCAGCTCGGCGGCCTGCCGACGCAGCTCGGCGTCGATGTCGGCGAGGCTCTGGGGACCGTAGATCTCCGGTTCGCGACGGCCCAGGCTGCCGAGGTTGGGACCGTTGAGGACGAGGACCCGCGTCACAGCGCCGCCCTGCGCCGGTCGCCCGGCCGGTGACTGTTGCCGGTCATGGTGTGGAGAGCACCTCCTCGAGGGCCGCACGGACGAGGTCGGGGGGCACGCGCTGCCCCAGTCGGGGCTCACCCCTGCGAGCCAGCAGGACCCAGCGCGGCTCTCCGCCCACGGACTTCTTGTCGTGGCCGAGGCGTTGTAGCACGGCGGCGGGGTCGATGGCAGGGAGCGGCGCCAGATCGATGCGGTCGAGGAGCCCGTCCTGCCACCGCAGATCCTCTTCGGGCAGGCCGGTCATCTCCACGGAGATGCGCCCGGCGACGCGCATGCCGGCCGCGACCGCCTCCCCGTGGGTGACGGGCCCGAAGCCGGTCGCCGCCTCGATGGCATGGGCGACGGTGTGGCCGTAGTTGAGGACGGCACGCCCCCCTCCCTCCAGCGGGTCGCGGCCGACCACCTCCGCCTTGATGGCGGCGCAGCGCTCGATGACGGCGGTGAGGGTGTGGACGTCTCCGGCGATGGCCCGATCGAGGCAGCAGTCGAGCAGGCCGGCAAGATCCCCCTCGGCGATCATGGCGTACTTGACGATCTCCCCCAGCCCCGAGGCGAGCTCGCGGCGGGGCAGGGTGTCGAGCAGCGTCGGGTCGGCAAGCACCGCCCGGGGCTGCCAGAACGCGCCGGCGAGGTTCTTGGCGACGCGGAGGTTCACCCCTGTCTTGCCGCCGATGGCGCTGTCCACCATGGCGAGCAGGGTGGTGGGCACGACGATCCAGGCGATGCCGCGGCAGTAGGCGGCGGCGGCGAACCCGGCGGTGTCCCCGATCGTCCCGCCGCCGACCGCGACCAGGGCGTCAGCGCGGCCCAGGCCGAGGCCGGCCAGCCCGTCGAGGAGGCGTCCCGCCGAGGCCCAGCTCTTCACCGCCTCCCCGGCGGTCAGCGCGATGACGTGGGGCTGGCGGCCGGAGGCGCGGATCACGCCCGCCAGCCGGCGGGCGAACGGCGCGACGGCCCGGTCGGTGACGATGGCCACGCGGCGGCACGAGGCGGGGAGATGGATCGCCAGGTGGTCGGTGGCCCCCGCGCCGACGATGACGGGGTAGGCCCCACCGGGCAGGGGCACGCTCACCGAGTCGGCGAGGGCGCAGAGCGCCGCTTCCGCCGCCTCCAGCGGGGTGCGCTCGGTGTCGAGGTGGACGTGCGCCCGGGCGTGCGCCCGTTCGCGCCGGCGGCGCAGCTCGGCGATGCGCCCGGGGGCGTCGCCGCGCAGCAGGGGGCGGTCCTCACCACCGACGATCCGCCGCAGCAGCGCGGCGTCCGGTGCGTCCAGGGCCGCGACCCAGGCGGAGCGGAGCAGCCGCCGTGAGGGGGCCTCCTCGGCGAAGAGCCCTCCCCCGCAGGCGATCACCAGGGGCAGGTCGCTGCGCAGCAGGTCGATGACCGTGGCGGCCTCCAGCCGCCGGAAGGCGCCCTCGCCGTCCGTGTCGATGATCTCCGCCGGGCTCCGCCCCGTGGCGCGGGTGATCTCGTGGTCGGTGTCCCTGAACTCCCATCCCAGCCGCTCGGCGAGGCCGCGCCCCAGCGTGGTCTTGCCGCTTCCGGGCAGGCCGACCAGGGCGATCGACCGCGGTCGGGCGGTGGTGGGAGCCGGGGAGGGCGCCGGCCCGGCGCGGGTCGCGCTCACCGCAGCCGCCGCGTGGTGCGCCGGTAGGCGGCCAGGTTGCGCCGCATCTCGGCCAGGGAGTCGCCCCCCAGCTTCTCCGCCATGGCGGCGGCGATCACCCAGGCGAGCATCGCCTCGGCCACCACGGCCCCCGCCGGCACGACGCAGATGTCGCTGCGCTCGTAGTGGGCGTTGACCTGGGCACCGGTGTGGACGTCGACGCTGGGCAGGGGCTTGAGCAGGGTGGAGATCGGCTTGAAGTGGACGGTGGCCCAGACGGCCTCGCCGTCGGTGACGCCGCCGGTCAGGCCTCCCTGGCGGTTGGTTAGGTGGTGGAAGCCCTCGCCCTCGACGTAGCTCGGCCGGTCGTGCACCCGGGAGCCGGGCGAGCCGGCGGCGGCGATGGCGGCGCCGATCTCGACCGCCTTGACCGAGGGGATGCTGCACAGGGCCTGGGCGATGAGCCCGTCCAGCCTCCGGTCCCACTGCGCGTAGCTGCCGATGCCGGCCACCACCCCGCTGGCGGTGACCACGGCGCTGCCGCCCAGCGTGTCGCCGGCCTCGCGGGCGCTGTCGATGGCCGCCACCATGCGCTCCGAGGCCCCTGGGTCGGGGCAGCGCACCGGCGAGCTCTCGACGGCGGCGGGGTCGGGGGAGTCGGTCCAGTCCACGGCGACGTCGCCGATGCGCTGCACCCACGAGGAGACATGGACGCCGAGCCGGCCGAGCAGCGCCATGGCCACCGCGCCGGCGGCGACCCGCGCCGCCGTCTCCCGGGCGCTGGCCCTCTCCAGGACGTCGCGGGCGTCGTCGAGATCGTGCTTCAGCATGCCGGCCAGGTCGGCGTGCCCCGGCCGGACTCGGGTCACCGGCTTCTTCGAGAAGCCGGCGGCGCTCACCTGCATCGGGCCCTTCCAGTTCTCCCAGTCGCGGTTGCGGATCACCAGGGCGAGCGGCGAGCCGAGCGTCCGGCCGCCGCGGACGCCGCCGACGATCTCGGCATGGTCGCGTTCGATCAGCTGGCGCTTGCCGCGCCCGTAGCCTCCCTGACGGCGGATCAGGTGGGGGTCGATGTCGCGGCGCGCGTCGAGCGGGAGCCCGGCCGGCAGGCCCTCCACGATCACGGTCAGCTGGGGGCCGTGGGATTCGCCGGCGGTGAGGAAGCGCAGCACTGGCCGGATTCTACGGGGTGGCGGCGGCGGCCACCCGTGTCCGGCCGCCCCCTACCCCGCCACGACGTACGCGGTGAAGGGGCGGGAGCCGCCAAAACCGGTCGGCGCGGCGACCTCCCGGGCATCGGGGAAGCTCTCCTGGAGCCGGCTCGTCCCCGCCCCCGCCTGGTTGACGTCGATGACGATCCTGGTCGGGCCGGCGACCTCCAGGCTGCTCAGCCCGGCGGGGTCGAGGCGGGTGTAGGCGGCGTGCCCGTGGGTGAGGTACTGCACCGTCTGGTCGGCGTAGGCGCCGATGACGACGTAGGTGGTGCCGTCGAAGCCGCCGGCGTTCAGGTAGGAGGAGATGGCGACCGTGTCCGCGGCGAACGCCTGGTGGGCCTGCGACGACCCCGCCCAGCTGACGAAGTACTCGCGGTAGGCGCCGTACGCCGTGGCGGCGAGGATCAGCGCCAGGGCGAGAACCCCGGTGGCCCGCGCGGCGGCTCGGAGGGGGAATCTGCGGTCCCACACCTGCAGCAGCCAGTCCGTCCCCAGCGCGGCCAGGATGAGCGCCGCGGGCATGGCGCCGAGGGCGCGCATGGCGTGGGGGATCCCCTGCGCGCTGAGCACCTCGGGCAGCAGCATCACCCCGAAGACGCTGAGCAGGGCGAGGTAGCGCAGCCTGCGGATGCCGGCCAGCGCGATGACCAGCCCGACCAGGAAGGTGGCGCCGATGAAGAGGGGCAGCTCGGGCGCGCCGCCCAGGTTGAACTTGTAGTCGGCGTCGCCGAAGAGGTTGAACATCAGGGCGGTCTTGCCGATGGTCGCCAGCAGCGTCTGCAGCGGCTGGCCGTTGTTGACCGACGGCGTCAGGAAGCTGATGCCGGCGGGCCGGCCCACCACGTCGAGGGGGTGCTGGACGCCGTAGACGATCATCCACGAGCAGGTCACCAGGAAGGCGCCGACGGTGGCGAGCACGCGCCGGCGCACCCTCACCCAGAGCCGCCGGATGCCGGGGCGGGCCCGCCAGCACACCGCCGCGACGAGGATGAGCGGGATGAGCGGGAACGCCTTGAAGTTGAGGTAGGTGTACATGCCCACCCCAATGCTCACCCCGCTGAGGACGAACCAGCGCATCCGCCGTGTCTGATACGCGAGGGTGATGAGCCACATGGTGAGCATCACCATGAACGGCGTCATGTTGGCCCGGAAACCGGTGCGGCTGATGAAGAAGGCCCACGGCGTGATGGCCATGTAGAGGGCCGAGAGCACCGCCACCCGCTCGCTCCACAGGCGGCGCGCCCAGAGATACGTGGGCACGAGGGCGGCGACGCCGAAGGCCGCCGGCGCGATGCGCAGCGCCAGGATGGTGTTGCCCATCGCGGCGACGAAGATCGCCTGGATGAAGGTGAACAGCGACTCGTTGGGCCCGTTGTTCGTGTAGATCGGCTGGAAGTCGTGGTGCTCCAGGATCTGGAAGATCGAGATCCCGTTCGCGGCCTCGTCGGGGAACAGCCCCGGGGGTAGCCGGTTCAGCTCGTAGAAGCGGTAGAAGGCGGCGACGGCGAGGGCGAGGAGCAGGGCGGCGTGGTAGCGGTGCCGTTCGGCGAAGCGCAGCAGGCGCAGGCCCCGGGACGCGCCGGGCGCGGAAGCAGGCGAGGTGACCACCCGCCGCAGTCTACGGGCCGCCGGTGACGGGGAAGCCGTCGCGGACGTAGATGTCGAGTGTGCCCGAGCGCAGCAGGTGGAAGTCGTCTGCGACGTAGCTCCGCAGCGGCGTGTACGGGCCGTCCAGCCACTGCGCCGCGGTGACCCCCAGCACCAGGTAGTCGGTGTGCGTCAGCGCCGCCCGGAAGGCGTCCACCCCGCCCGACGGGTCGCCGGCGAAGCGCAGCTTGGTCCCGAAGGGATCGGTGATCTCGGTGCAGCCGGGAACGGCGGAGACGAAGCGGTCGGCGGTGACCAGGATGCTGGGGTTGTCGGAGGTGGCGCAGGCGCCCGCCGGGACGACGGCGGTGACGCTGCCGGCCACGTCCGGGGTGGACGACATCTCGACCACGATCACCTCGCCCGCCACCACCGCCAGCAGCGCCGCCGCATACAGCGCCGCGACCTTGCGGGTGACGAGCCGCGGTCCCAGCCGGCCCAGGCTGAGGCCGAGCAGGATGGCGGCGAAGGGGGCGAGGAACGCCGCGTACTGGGCGAAGTACTGGCTGGTGGCGAACTGCACGGCGAAGACCGCGCCGAAGGCGGCGAGCGCGAACCAGTCCAGCGGCGTCAGCCGCCCGCGACGCCACAGCAGCCAGGCGAGGACGCTGGCGCAGTAGAGCAGCGCGATGACGACGGCGACGGCCGCCAGGATGCCGACGGGCCGGCCCCCGAAGGTCATCCTCGCCAGGCGGTCGATGATCGAGGCGCGGGCCCCCCCGGGGAACCTGGCCAGCTGCGTCAGCACCACATCCTGGACGAAGGCCGAGGGCGCCAGGAGGAAGAAGGGAAGCGAGGGAATGGCGAAGCCGGCGGCGGCGCCCCCCACCAGGGGCGCCAGGCGGCGGCGAGCGAGGACGGCGACGAGGATCACCAGGACGGCGACGGGGGCGACCGCGGAGGCCTTGACGGTGCAGGCCAATCCCAGCAGCACGCCGCCCCCGAGGATTCGCCGGGAGCCGGACAGCCGGTCAGCGTCGAAGACGAGGGCCAGGCATCCCAGGCAGAGGAGGTCCTCGATGGGCTCCAGCAGCCCTCCGTTCAGGGCGTAGACGGCGGCCGGGTAGAGCGCCATGCAGAAGCAGGCGGCGAGCGCCGCCCGGGCCCCCCGATGTCGCACCAGGCGCCCGGCGAGGGCGACGTTGGCGGCGGCCAGGAACGGGGTGCACAGGCGCACCGCCGCCAGGGCGCCGCGCGTGCCCAGGGCGTTGGAGAGCAGGCCGAAGGGGCTGAGGAGCAGGAGGGTGCCGGGTGGCTGGTCGAAGACGAAGTCCCGGTAGGGCACGGCGCCGTGGACGAGATGGACGGCTGCGCCGAACCAGACGCTGATGTCGGGGGTGAGCCCGAAGAGGTAGCCGGGGCGGGTCACCTGCAGCAGGTCGATGACGGCGGCTGTGAGCGCGGCGGTGGCGACGATGGCGGACACCGTTCGGGCGCCGCGCGGATCGGCGGCGGGTCGCTCCGCAGCAGTCGCGATCACGACGCGCTCCGCGCCGTCCCGGCCCCGGCCGCCGGCGTCGCGGCGGCCGCGAAGCCGTCGCGAACGTAGCAGTAGAGGCGTCCTGAGCGCACCAGATGGAACTGCTCGGCGACATCAGCGCGCACCGGGGCGTAGGCCGCGCCCGGAAGCCACTGGTCGAGGCTCATGTCCACCACCACGTAGTCCGCCCCGGTGATCGCCGCCCCGAAGGCCGCGGCCGCACCGCCGGGCGTCTCCGCGTTGGCGTAGACGGTGCCGCGGGGGTCCACCAGCTCCGGACAGCCGGGGCGGGTGGAGACGAAGCGGTCGCTGCCGACGAGCAGGTAGGTGCGATCGGCGACGGCGCAGGCACCGGCGGGCACGACGGCGTCGACCGCGGCGGCGGAGACCCTCACGCTGACCAGGCCCTCCACGCCCACCACCTGGGCCGCCAGGAGCCAGAGGGCGAACCCGGTGACCGCCGCCGGGAGGAGCCTGGGCAGCCGCCAGGCCGCCAGCCGCCCGGCCGAGATGCCCAGGAGGACGGCGAGGAAGGGGGCCACCATGGCCGGGTAGTGCGGGAAGTACTGCGAGGTGACGAACTGGGCCGCGAGCATCGCCGCCGCGGCCCCGAGGGCGAACCACTCCAGGGCGGGCAGCCGGCGCCGCGGGGGGACCAGCAGACCGGAGACGGCGACCAGCGCGATGGCGGCGAGGATGACCACCGCCACCACCACCACGGTCCACCCCTGCCCGCCACCGACGGTCAGGTCGACAGCCCGCAGCGACAGCGGCTGCCGCGCCGCGTCGGGAACGCGCGCCAGCTGCGAGACGAACACCCCGTCGACGAACCCGCCCGGGGAGAGCAGCGCGAAGGGGAGCGAGGGGACCCCCACGCCGGCGGCCAGCCCTCCCGCCAGGGGCAGCAGCCCGCGCCGGGGATGGCGGGCCGCCACCGCCGCCACCGCCAGCGCGGGGATGAGCCCGGGCAGCATGACCGTCGCCGCCACGCCCAGCGCGACGCCGCCCAGGATCAGCCGCCGCGGGCCGGCCAGCCTGTCCTCCCGGAAGGCGAGGCACAGCCCCACCAGGCAGCACAGGTCCATGACCGGCTCGACCATGCCGTCGCGAAGGGCGAAGAACACGGCCGGATAGACCGCCAGCAGTCCGCAGCCGGCCAGGCACGCCGTCCAGCCGCGGTGACGCAGCAGGCGCCCCACCAGCACCACGTTGGCGGCGGCGAGGAGCGGCGTGCAGAGGATGAGGGCGTCCAGCGCCAAGCGGGTGCCGACCAGCTCGGAGAGCAGCCCGAAGGGGCTGAGCAGGAGCAGCAGCCCCGGCGGCTGCACGAAGGCGAAGTCCCGGTAGGGGACGGCGCCGTGGACGAGCCTGATGGCTCCGCCGAGGAAGACCGCGGTGTCGTAGGAGGTGCCGGGCAGCTGCCCGGGACGGGTCAGCTGGAGGGCGGCGACGGCCGCCGCCACCAGGGCGGCGGCTCCGGTGACCAGGGCGGTGGCGGAGGGATGGCGGCCGGCCACGCGGCCTGGACGGTCCAGCGCAGCCGGCCTACCCCCGGATGGCGGGCCCATCCGCGCCGGGGTGCGCGGCCGGCGCCGTCACAGGCCGCCCTGGCCGTTGCCGTGCGGGGCCGGAGGCGGCGCGGTGCGGCCGGTCTCCCCCTCCGCGGCGGGATAGCCGGCCCCCTGCCGGTGGTTCTCGATGGCCTGGAGGATCTGCGTGTAGAAGCGGTCCGCGTGCGGGATCAGCCGCAGCACCTCGACCCCGTCGCGTCCGGCGGACTCGATCTCGATGTTCCCGGCCCCGATCAGGCGGTCGGCCAGGGGCCGGCGCATCACCGTGTCCTGCACCCGGTCGAGACCGATGGACTCGGTGACGCGGGAGAGCACGCCCCGGCTGAGGATGATGCGGTGACTGGTGAGCGTGTAGGTGTGGAAGCGCCAGCGCAGCACCCGGACGAGGAGCCAGGCCACCACCAGCACCACGATCACCGCGTCGACGACGAGCCGGACGCCGGCGATGTCGTGGCCGAGCACGTGCACGGGGATCAGCTGGATGAGGAAGAGCAGGGCCGCCGCGCAGACGACGACCGCGGCCACGATCGGCAGCAGCACGAGCACGTGCTCGCGCTCGGTGGCGATCTCGCTCTCGCCCTCGAGGAGGTGGGCTGCCATGCGCGGCATGATGAGCCATCCGCGCGGCGCCGTGCTGCGCCTCCGCCTCAGAGGGAGAGGTAGAGCACCAGCACGGCCCCGACGCAGAGGAAGGGCCCGTAGGGGATGGGGTCCTTCAGGCTGCGGATCCGGGTCACCACCAGGAGCAGGGCGACGACCCCGCCGAGGAGGACGCCGGCGAGCACCGCGTCGACGGCGGCGTAGTGCGCTGCCCCGAGCCCGGTGACGGCGCCGATCAGCGCCACCAGCTTGACGTCGCCGAGCCCGAGGCCGTTGCGGGAGATGACGTGGAGGACGAGGAAGAAGCCGCCGACGGCGGCCGCGCCGATCACCGCCTGCAGCAGCGACAGGCCGGGGGTGACGGCGGCGAGGACGATGGCGAGCGGCAGCGCCGGATAGGTCACGACGTTGAGGATCAGGCGGTGCTTGAGGTCGAAGGTGAAGACATGGATGAAGACCGCCACCCACAGCAGGTCCTCGGCCACGATCCAGGTCAGCCCGTGACGTGCGCCGAAGAGCCCGAAGCTGACCGCCCCCAGCAGCGGCGCCAGGAGGAGCTCGATCCACGTCCATCCGTACCGCTCGCCCGCCCAGGGTTCCGCGGCCGGGGGGTCCTCACCGGCGCTGCGCGCCGCCTCGGCCTTGCGCACCACCTCGGCCTCGTACTCGGCCCGCTCCTCGGCCTCCTCGCGCTCCAGGCCCTGGGCCTTCTCCAGGTAGACGCCGAGGAAACCCGAGCCCCAGCCGGCCACGGCGCCGGCGGCCGCGGCACCGGCCGTGAGGGCGAGGTTCATCCGCCGAGCGCCTCGTGCAGGGCGTCCCGGGCCGCGTGCCACGGTGGTTCGGCACCGGTCCAGCGCCGGAAGCTCAGCATCCCCTGGAAGAGCAGCATCTCCTCCCCATCGCAGGCTCCCAGGCCACGCGCCTGCGCCGCCGCGACGAGGTCGACCGGTCGCGGCCGGTAGCGCAGGTCGGCGACCGCGCACGTCGCGGGCAGGGCGTCGACCGCGAGGGGGAGGTCGGCGATCCCGACCGGGGTGGCGTTGACCACGATGGACGCCTCGGCGCAGGCGGCGTTGACGGCGGCGCGATCGTCGAAGGCCAGCACGCGCGCATGCTCCGGGGCGACCTGCTGGCAGAGGCTCTCTGCCGCCTCGACGCGCCGCGCCACCACGGCGATGTCGTCGGCGGGGGCGTGGGTGAGGGCGAGGACGGCGGCGGCCGCCGCGCCGCCCGCGCCGAGAACCACGGCACGGCAGCCCGGGGCGGGCCAGAGGCGGCGGTAGCTGAGCGCGAGCTGCAGGCCGTTGGCGTCGGTGTTCTCGCCGACCAGCTCGCCGTCCACCAGGGTCAGGGTGTTGACGGCCTGGCAGCGCGCCGCGTCACCCTCCAGCCGGTCGCACGCGGCGGCCAGGGCGGTCTTGTACGGCGTGGTGACGTTGCACCCCGCCAGCTCCCCGGCGCGCAGCCGCAGGAGAAGGGCGGGGAGCTCCGCCGGCGCGACGTCGAAGAGTTCGTAGTCGCCGGCCAGCCCTCGCGCCTGGAGGGCGGCGCGGTGCATGGCCGGGCTCGGCGAGCCGGCGATCCCCGAGCCGATGAGGCCTAGCTGGAGGGTGACTGCTCCGGGCATGAATCCAGATATTCGGCAACTTGCTGCTCGTGCTGTACCTCGGTCACAGAATAGTGGTTGTACCCACACGCGTCGGTGACGTAGAAGAGGTAGTCGGTGCTTGCCGGGTGCAGCGCGCCGCCCAAGGTGGCGAGCCCGGGATTGGAGATCGGCGTCGGCGTCAGCCCCGGGTTCAGATAGGTGTTGAAGGGGGTGTCGACGGCCTCGTCGGCGCTGCTCATCTCCTGGCCCACCATGTGCAGACCGTAGACGACCGTCGAATCCAGCTGGAGATCCATGCCGTCGGCGAGGCGGTTGTTGATCACCGACGCCACCTGCGGGTAGTCCACGGTCATGTCGGCCTCGCGCTCGATGATCGAGGCGGTGGTCAGATCCGCATAGGCCTCGCTCGCCGACTTGGGCAGGAGGGGGACGACCCGGGTCGCGAAGTCGTCCAGCTGCATCTGGATGACCTGGTGGGCGGTGGCGCTCTTCGGCACGTCGAAGGTGTCGGGGAAGAGGAAGCCCTCGAGCGAGGTGTCACCCGCCGGGCGGATGCTGAGGAACGCGGCGGTGTAGCTGTCGTCGGCGACGGCGTCCAGGTACTGCTGGCGCGTGATCTGCAGGCCGCTGGCGGCGACCCTGTCGGCGATCTGGTCGATGTCGAGGCCCTCGGGGATGAGCAGCTTGACGCTGCCGTTGACCGATGGCGTGGAGGGACCGTTGAGCCGGGCCACGATCTCGCTGGAGGCCATCCCGGCGTCGACGGTGAAGGTCCCCGCATGCAGATGGACGCTCTCGAAGCGCGCGAAGGCGGCGAACCAGAAGCTGCTGCGGACGATCCCCAGCCCGGCCAGGTCGTCGGACACGGCCCCGATGCTCTCCCCGGCGCGCACCGTCACGCTGATCGGCATGGCCTGCGTCGAGGACCTGGGCTCGAGCTGGAAACGGGCGTAGACCAGCGTTCCTCCCACCCCCCCGACGAGCAGGAGGAGGACCACGCAGAGGGCGAAGACGGCCCCCAGGCGCCGGCTCACGACGCCGCCCTCCCCCGGTGGGCGTCGAGGTAGCCCTGGAGGATCAGGCTCGCCGCCACCGCGTCGACGCTGCGCCGGCGGCCGGCGCGGCGCACTCCCGCCGTGATCAGGGAGCGCTCCGCCTCCGCCGTGCTGAGGCGCTCGTCCCACATCTCCACCCTGACGTGGAGGCGCTCGGCCGCCAGGGCGGCGAAGCGGCGCGCTGCTGCTGCGGCCTCCCCCTCGCTGCCGTCCATGTTGCGGGGCAGCCCCACGACGAGGAGCCGGCACCGGCGCTGGGTGCAGACCTCTTCGAGCGCCGGCCAGAATCCGGGGCGGGTGCGGTCCAGCACCCGCAGCGGAGACGCGAAGGTCCCGGTGGGGTCGGCGGTGGCCAGCCCGACGCGGCGGGTGCCGAGGTCGACGGCGACCGCCAGTCCCAGGGAGGGTGCGTCCACCGCCCGTGCCGGCGCGCTCACCCGGTCGCCGTGGGCGAGGCTGACGGGGACGCCGTGGGCGAGGCGTGGGGCTTGACCGGCGGCTTGCTGCTGACGAAGTCCTCGGTGATCTTGATGCTGCCGCTGAAGAGCGGCATGTACGGCAGCCCGAACGGGGACTCCTCGACGGTCACCTTGGTCACCCCGGCGAGCTGCTGGGCGATGATGCCCTCGACGCTGCCCGGGCCGCGGCCGGTGAGCTGGCCACGAAGCGCGTCCAGGTTGACGTCGGGTTGGGAGAAGTCGGTGGCCGTCACCGAGAGGGCGAAGTTGCCGTCCGGCGTCGCCTCGATGATGTCCACGGCGGAGAGGCTGAGGCGGCCGGGCACCAGCGTGGCCCCGGACGAGAGCTGCTTCTTCAGGTCCGCCAGCACGACGGGCTGGATGCTCGCCGGGTTGTACGCGGCGGCCTGCGCCGTCATCGTCACCGTCACCGTCGCGGGGGCTTCCTGGGTACCCGCCGTCACCTGGGTCACGTCCGGGCTGACGGTGAAGCTGATCAGCTCCCCGCCGCCGTTGGGGTCGATGGCCAGCTTGTCCGCGCCCGCCTTGGTCACCAGGTCCGTCTTCGCCTTGGCGGTGAGGGTGGCCTCGTCCTGGGTGATGTCGCTGGTCCAGCCGGCGATGTCGCCGGCGGTGGCGACGATCACCTGCTCGGCGTCGGTGCCGCCGGTGGCCGGTGCGGGGTTCTTAACGGTCACCCCGTCCGTCAGGCAGATGTCGTTGCTGGGGGCGCAGGCGTTGATGTCGCCGGCCGGCACGTTGGCGCTGGCTCCTGAGGAGGTCGCCACGACGGGGATCTCGGCGCTCTCACCATAGGCCGCGGTGATGCTGAAATCCGTGCCCTCGGTGACGGCGAACACCACGGCGGGATTGCCCGAAGTCTGGAAGAGGGTTCCGGCCGCGATGTAACCGCTGCAGGGCCCGGGGGGTGGGCACTGCCCCTGGCCGTTGGAGGTCAGCACCACGTCGGCGGTGGCGCTGGTCGCAGGGTTGGTCTGTGTCCCGCTCGGCGTCGCCGTGAACTCCATGGTCCCCGTGTCGCTCACCGACTCGCTGAGCAGGTGGTCGGGCTGTGTCGCCGTGCCGGCGTCGGGCGTGCCCTGGATCGTCGGGCTCACCGTCAGCGGCACCTCGGCGAAGGTGACGGTGACCTGCGCCGACGGCGCGACGATGAGGAAGATGAGGATCATGAGGATGACGGCGCCGGCGATCCCCGCGTAGATGGCCCTGCGGCGGTTCTGGCTCATCGGCTTGCGGGCGGGTTTGGCGCCACCCGTCCCCGGCCGCCCGTCGGGGCGCGAGGGGGTCCCGGAGAGCGGCGGGCGGCCGCTCCCCGCGGCCTGCCCGTAGGGGGAGGAGGGCTGGCCGTAGCCGGCGTCGGCCTCGTCGGCCGTGAAGGCGACGCCGGCCGCCGGGTAGGCCCGATGTCCGAACGAGAAGGTCTCGGGAGGCGGCGCCGGGGCCGGCGGCGTCGGGCCCACGGGGCGCCCCGGCTGCGGCTGGCGCGCCGTCCAGGGGGACGGTGCCGTCAGCGCGTCCTGCCCGAGCGCCGGGCCGGGGGGCGGTCCCGCCGGGAGCGACGGCGGAGGTGTCGAGGACGGCAGTCCCGACGGCCGGAGCTGCCCCGCGGCGGGGACCGGCCCGGGTGGCGGAGCGCCGAACCGGGGACCGGTCACGGGAGCAATGCCGCCGAGGGGACGGCGCTCGCCCATGGGGATGCCCTGCTCGTAGGCGCTGACCGAAGTGAAGGTGCCCAGCCCCGCGTCGCGGGCCAGCTGCTGGGTGCGCTGGTCGGGGCTGACGATGCCGGCGGTCACCCCCTGGCGGGCGCAGAGCTGGTTGATGAGCCGGAAGTTGAGGGGCGTCTGGAAGACGACGGCCCCCTGGGGCACGACGAAGCCGACCTCGTCGCCCGGCGCGGCGGCCCGCACCCTGCTGACGAGATCCGCGATCTCGTCGTCGGCGCCGACGTAGAGCAGCCTCCTGGCCATTCAGACCACCTCGATCCGGTGTGCTCGCCGCGTCGTCATACCCGCATCGCCCTCATCACGCGCCGCATCAGGCCCCCCAGCGGTTGATCCGCGTCATCTTCCAGGGACACGGCGTGATACGCAAGCCCCATCGGGGTGACGTCCTGGCTGCCCACCAGCAGGCCGGTGCTGTCGTGGATCCCCTGGACGTTCTCCGGCCCCAGCACGGTCACCGTGGGGGGACGCACGAAGGCCAGGCTCTCCGCCCAGTCAGGAGCGCGGAACTGCTCGCTGACCTCGGGCAGGGCGGCGCCGCCGCCACCCAGGTAGAGCGCCGGGGGCAGCTGCTCACGTCCCGCCAGCTCCTCCAGGGTCAGCGCGACCCCCTGCGCCAGCACCTCGGCGGTGGGGCCGACCGCGGTGCGGGCCATAGCGTCCTGGTCGGCGGGCAGGCGGCCCTCGGCGTGAGCCAGCTTGAAGCGCTCCGCCTCCTCCAGGGTCATGCCCAGCTCGTTGGCCAGCCGCCTCGTGAAGGACCGGCCGCCCAGGGCGAACATGCGGATGGCCTCGATGCCGCGGCGGACGACGGCGATGTCGGTGGTGCCGCCGCCGATGTCGATGAAGATGCCGCCCAGCTCGTAGACGTCCTCGGTGGAGCAGCTGCGCGCCAGCGCGTACGGCTCGGCGACGGTCGCCACCAGCTCCAGGTCCAGCTCCTGGGCGATGGTCTGCAGCGCCCCGATGTGAGTGAGCGGCGCGAAGGTGTTGAAGACGGCGATCTCCAGCACCTGTCCCTGGAAGTCGACGGGATTGGTCACCGCGTAGCCGTCGATGTGGACCGAGGTGATGCTGCTGTGCACCAGCTTCACGTTGACCTCGGCCACGCCCAGCTCGTGCGACATCTGGCGCACCGCCTCCTTCATGGCGCGCCGCTGCACGGCCTGGAGGGCGGTGGCGATCTCCGCCTGCGTGATGCGCGCCTGCGGCTGCGACCGCGGCATCGTCATGGTGGTGCTGAAGCCGCGGACCTGCTCCCCGGCGATGCCGATGACGGCCTGGCCGGGGATGCTGCCGCACATGTCCTCGGCCTCGGTCAGCGCCTTGTCGCAGTTGTCGATGACGCCCTGGATGTCGGCCACCGCGCCGGCCTGCATGTCGGAGAGCGACTGCCGCACCTTGCCCACGCCGATGACGACACCCTGGCCCTCCTCGCGCTTCACGACCAGGGCCTTGACGAACTCGGTGCCGATGTCGATGACGGTGAAGTGGCTGTGGAACTCGCCGCGGCGCCGCAGCAGGGTGAACTTCTTGCGCGGCATCACGACCCTTCCCCCCCGACGGATGCCCGGAAGGCGGCGAGCGCCTCGCCGCGGCGCGCCGGGTCCCTGAGCGCGCCCCGGCCGAAGCCGGGCTGGCCACCGCCCCGTCCCCCCGTGGCGGCCGCCACGGCGGCGGCGAGGCGCCCCGCGTCGAGGCCGGCGGCGAGCGACGACCCCCCGACGCGGACGCAGACCGTGTCGGCGCCGAACACGGCGGCGACCCCGTCGGCGCCGAGTCGCTCCGCCAGGAGCCGGTCCACCAGCGACACCGCCTCGTCGCCGCTCAGCACCGCGTCGTCCGCCACGGCGGTGGGGTGCGCGCCGGTGCGGCTCACCTCGGCGGCTCTGACCCGGCCACCGGCCGCGTCGTCGCCGGCCGCCCGGTGACCCCGTTGCAGGTCGCGGTTCTGCTCGATGAGCTGGGCGACCCTGGCCGGCACCTCGGCCGGCCGTGCCCGCAGCGCCCGCGCCGTCTCCCGGAGCAGGGCCTCGGTCTCCTCCCAGCGCCGCTCGGCGGCCTCGCCCGCCACCAGCTCGATGCGCCGGGTCCCCTGCCCAATGGAGCTCTCGGACACCAGCAGGGCCGCACCGATGTCGCCGCTCATCGCCACATGGGTGCCCCCGCACAGCTCGCGCGACCAGCCCCCGAAATCCACGACGCGGACGCGGTCGCCGTATCTCTCGCCGAACAGGGCCATCGCCCCCTGCGCGCGGGCCTCATTGACATCCGTCACGGTGACACCACGGGGGAGATTGTCGCGGATGGCGGCATTGACCCTCCACTCGACGGCGCCGACCTCCGCCGCGGTCAGCCCGCGGGAGAAGCTGAAGTCGAAGGTGGCGTGGTCCGGGCCGACGAAGGACCCGCGCTGGACGGCCCCCTCCCCGAGGGTCTCCCGGAGGGCCTTGTGGAGGAGGTGGGTGGCGCTGTGGTGCCTGGCGATGCGTCCGCGCCGCGCCGCGTCCACCATGGCGGTCACCCGCTGGCCGCGGCGCAGTGACCCGCCGGCGACGCGCACGCGATGGGCCCGGCCCCGGATGGGCCCATCGGTGAGGTTGACGCAGTCGAGCACGTCGGCGTGGCCGTCCCCCCAGGTGAGCGTCCCCGTGTCGCCGACCTGGCCGCCGGCCTCGGCGTAGAAGGGGGAGACGTCGAGAAAGACCTCCCCCTCCTCCCCCGCCTTGAGGGCGTCGACATCAGCGGCGCCCAGGCGGACGGCGGTCGACGCCGTGATCAGCGTCTCGTAGCCCTGGAACTCGGTGTCGAGGGCGGTGCCGGGCGTCCCGGGCCCGGCGCCGGGAGCGGTCCAGCCCGTGGGGGCAGCCCGCCGCCGGCTCCGCCGCCGCTGCCCGTCGAGGGCCGCGTCGAATCCGGAGCGGTCCACCGGGAGCCCGCGTTCCGCCGCCATCTCCTCGGTCAACTCGATGGGGAGCCCAAAGGTGTCATAGAGGCGGAAGGCGTCCTCCCCGGAGATGCCGGTGCCGGCGGCGAGGAGCGTCTCGAGACGCTCGGAGGCGGCCTCGACGGTGCGGGCGAAGACGTCCTCCTCGGTGCGCAGCGTGGTCTCCACCAGGGCGCGGCGCGCGGCCAGCTCGGGGTACGCGTCCCCCATCACGCCGACCACGTCGCCGACCGCCCCTGCAAGGCCGCCCTCCAGGTGGAGCCGGCGCCCGTGCAGGGCGGCGCGCCGGATCACCCGCCGCAGGACGTAGCCGCGCCCCTCGTTGCCGGGGGCGACGCCGTCGGCGATGAGGAAGGCGGCGCCGCGGGCGTGATCGGCGAGGATGCGGATCGACCGGGTCCGCCCCGGAGCGTGGCGATCGCCGCCGGCGCGGCGGTCGAAACCGTCGACGATGGGCCGCAGCAGGTCGTTCTCGTAGGTACAGCGGACCCCCTGGAGGACCGCGGCCATCCTGTCCAGGCCCATGCCGGTGTCCACCGTCCGCTGCGGCAGCGGCACGCGCGTCCCGTCGGCCCGCTGGTCGAACTCCATGAAGACGAGGTTCCAGATCTCCAGGAAGCGGTCGCCCGCGCATTCGTCCTCGGGGCGGCAGTCGTCGCGGCCGCAGGAGCAGGGTGCGCCGAAGTCCCAGTAGATCTCGCTGTCGTAGCCGCAGGGACCGACCGGTCCGGCCTGCCACCAGTTGCCGGCGATGCGGCTGATGCGCTCGTCGGGGACGCCGATGCGCCGGTTCCACAACTCGATCGACTCGGTGTCCTCCGGGTAGACGGAGGGCCGGAGCCGCGCCGGGTCGAGGCCGAAGGTCCGCGTCAGCAGCTCCCAGGCGAGATCGATGGCGCCCTCCTTGAAGTAGTCGCCGATCGACCAGTTGCCAAGCATCTCGAAGAAGGTGTGATGGCTGCAGTCGCCCACCGCGGAGATGTCGTCGGTGGTCAGACCCGAGCCGCGGAAGCAGCGCTGCCACGAGGTGAGGCGGGCGGCCGGCGGGGTGCGCTCACCGCTGATGAAGGGCTTGAGCGGCACCATCCCGGCCACGGTGAAGAGCAGCGACGGATCGCCGTCGGGGATCAGCGAGGCATTGGGCAGCAGGTGATGCCCGCGCTCCTCGAAGAAGCCGAGAAAGCGCTTCCGGATCTCTTGACTACGCAAACAGGGGCTCTTGGAACGATGGGGCACCTCATCCGCGCGGGGAGCGAAGGCTCCGGCGAGGTGCGGGGAGAACTGATTCTATCGGACTGGAGTCACACTGGCTGCTCTCCGGCGAACTCGCGGCGGAGGTGCTCCACCGCGGCCCGCTGGAGCCGGGAGACGTGCATCTGGGAGATGCCGAGCCGCTTGGCGACCTCGGTCTGGGGCAGCTGCTCGACAAAGCGCAGCGCCATGATGCGGCGCTCGCGGGGGCTGAGATGGGCCATCCCCCGCTCCAGGACGTCGCGCATCTCGACCCTGTCGAGGCCCTCGTCCTCGCCGCCGAGGCGATCCGCCAGGACGGCGCCGTCGCCGCCCTCCCCCCCCACCGGCGCCTGCAGCGAGACGGTGTGCTGGGCGGGCGACACCTCGAGGGCGGCCAGCACCTCGTCCGGCTCCAGTCCCAGGTGCGCGCCGATCTCGTTGATCGACGGGGGCCGCCCCAGCGTCGCCTGCAGCGTCTGCTCGGCGGCGTGGACCCGCAGCAGGTTCTCCTGCAGCCGGCGCGGCACCCGGACGGCCCAGGACTTGTCCCGGAAGTGGCGGCGGATCTCCCCCATGATGGTGGGCGTGGCGAAGGTGCTGAACTCGTGCTCCAGGGACGGGTCGAAGCGGTCGATGGCCTGGATGAGCCCGAGGAAGCCCACCTGTTCCAGGTCCTCGAGCGGCTCGCCGCGATAGGCGAAGCGCCGGGCGATGTAGTGGACCAGGTCGCTGTTCAGCTCGACGAGCCGCTCGCGGATGGCCGGATCGCGGCTCTCCCGGTACTCGCGGAGCAGCCGGCGGACCTCCTCACGTTCCGCAGACGCGGCGGGCTTCGCCATCGTCCGCCGCTCGGGCGCGACCGCATGGCCGGCTCCAGCGGCGCCCGTCACCGAACCCGATACTTCGTCAGCCGGACCCGCAGGCCGCCGGTGCGCTCGTCGACGCGGTAGCGGCAGTCGTCGACGAACAGGCCCATCAGCCGCATCGACATGTCCTCCGCCTCGCGGGCCTGCGCCTCCAGGGCCGCCCTCGCCGCCGCGACGGCCTGCCGCTGCGTCGCCGCCTCCAGCTCCGCACGCGACAGGCTGCTGCGAACGTCCACGTCGAGGGAGCTGTCGGCGAGGTTGAAGAGCAGCCTGATGTGCCCGTTTCCCGGCCCGGCCACGCGCTCGGTCAGGCCGATGGCGTTCTCGCAGGCCTGGGCCACGGCGATGACGAGGTCGTCCAGGGCCTCGACGTCGAGCCCGGCCACGGCGGCGAACCCGGCCGCGGCCCGCTTGGCGACGACGATGTAGCGCCGCTCAGCGGGAAGCCGCAACTCGGAGGCGCGGGCTGAGCTCACCTGATTGGCATACCCGAGCGGGGCCAGGCTCAAACTCGGCCCTCCGCCGGCTCCTCGGCGGCGGCCCGGCCGGCGGCGACACCCTCATCCACCGCCGCGTGGATGTCGGCGTCCCACTCCAGGTCGTCCGCCTCGCGGCGCGCCACGCGAACGCGCCAGTAGACGACACCGGCGGCGATGGCCGCCGCCGCGAGAAGTCCCCTGCGGCCGAAGGGGATGCGAAGACGCACCGGCTGTCCTCCGTGGTCGGCTGCCCGGCTGGGTGAGACTCCGATTATCGGGGAAATGGCGGCGGGTCCTCCGGCGGCACCCGCCGGTGCTGCCGGCCCGCCCTCGACGGGGAGGCGGCGCGGCCGTGGCTGCGGGGACCGGCGACGATGGCGCCGACCATCTCGAGGACGGCCATGCCCAGGGCGTCGGCCACGGGGTGGACGGGCCCGAGCGAGGGCCCCCCGGCGCCCAGCCCGAGCGCCGCCAGCTCACCCGCGATGACCCCCAGCGCCGCCAGCCCGAGACTGCGCAGGTACCCCGAGGCGGGCACGAGCAGGCGGGTGACCTGCGCCCCAATGAGGGCGAAGAGTACCCCGAGGGCGAGCCCCGGGCTCACCGCCGCCCCGCGGAGATGGCCCCCACGCCGGTCGCGCCGTCCTGGGCTGAGCCCGGGGACCAGGTGGGTTCCCGCACGACGCTTTTCCCCTTCCCCGGGTTCGGGGCACGGGGGCCGGCGGCGGATGTTGGGATCCCGGTGTCTGAGGTGTTGGTCCAGCCGCATTGGAGCGCTGAAACCGGCGGGGTGCCTGCGCCATGGTAGCCCAGGGGCGGCCGGGACGCGGCGGCGTCACCCATCCGTGGGCGCCCCGGCTCCACCGAGCAGGCGCCGCAGAGCCCCGGCGAGCTGGTCGTTGGGCACCGTCTCCTGGCGCCCGGTGCCGAGGTCCTTCCAGGTTGCCGTGTCCCCGGCCGCCTCGTCCTCGCCCACCATCACGGCCGCGAGGGCTCCCTGGCGCACGGCGCCGGCGAGCTTGCGGTCGAGCCTGCGGTCGGCGGTGTCGAGGAGCACCGCGACGCCCGCCTCGCGCAGGCGGCGGGCCACCCCCGGAGCGGCGCGGTTGCCCACCTCGCCGATGCCGAGGACGGCGACGCTGCCGCCCGCCCGCCCCGGTCCCAGGCCCTGGATCCGGCAGATCGAGAGCGTCCGCTCGACGCCCAGCGAGTAGCCCGCCCCGGGGGTCGGGGCGAACCCCAGCACCTCGGCCAGGCCGTCGTAGCGACCCCCGCCGCCCAGCGCGTTCTGCGCCCCCTGGAGCGATTCGTGCCACAGCTCGAAGGTGGTGTGGGCGTAGTAGTCGAGACCGCGGACGAGGCGTGGATTGAGGGTGAAGGGGATGCCGGCGGCCGTCAGCAGCTCCCTGACCTGGGCGAAGAACTCGCGGCTCTCCGGGCCCAGCGACTCGCCGAGGTCGGGGGCCTCCGCCACCAGCGCGGCGTCGCGGCGGCAGTCGAGAAGGCGCAGCGGGTTGATCTCCAGCCGGCGCCGGCAGTCATCGCAGAGGCGGTCGCGCAGCGGCCCGTAGTAGGCGAGCAGAGCGCTCCGGTAGCGCAGCCGGTCCCCCAGGTCGCCGAGGGTGTTGAGCTGGAGGCTCAGGCCGGTGATCCCGAGAGCCGCGAAGAAGCGCCATGCGACCTCGACGACCTCGGCGTCCAGCGCCGGCGACTTCTCACCGATGACCTCGATGCCGACCTGCCAGAACTCGTGGTGGCGGCCGGCCTGGGGCTTCGCGTAGCGGAACATCGGCCCCGCGTAGCGGACTCGCACGGGGCGCCGCTCCTGGTCCAGGTGGGCGCCGAGGACGGCGCGCACGACCCCGGGCGTCATCTCCGGCCGCAGCGTGAGGGAGCGTCCTCCGCGGTCGGTGAAGGTGAACATCTCCTTCTCGACGACGTCGGTGCCGGCGCCGGTGCCCCTCTCGTACATCTCCGTCGCCTCGAAGACGGGGGTCTCGATCAGATCGTAGCCGTGGAGGGCGGCGACCCGGGCGTGGGTCTCGAGCAGCCACTCCCAGAGCGCCGCGCCGGCGGGGAGGATGTCGTTGGTCCCCCGGGGACGGGTGATGGGGGGCATGGCCCGCCAAGTGTACCGAGGGGGACGGAGGCGGAAGGAGGCCCGCCCGGTGGCGCCGCGGAGCCGCCTACTGCTCCTCCATCAGCTCCGTCTCGCCGTACGTGATGAGGGCGCCGCTGGCGATGGTGAGCAGCGGCGTGAGCGGGCTGTACTTGAAGCCGACACCGACCACGACCAGGTTCTGCCCGGGGGTGACGCAGCCCGCCGGGGGATTGGCCTGCTGGGTCCAGGTGGGTGAGGCGCCCACGCTCCAGGTTCCCCACTGGTTGTACTGGACGCTCCACTGGATGCACAGGGTGGGAGGACCGGTCGAGTTCAGCTCGAAGTACCAGATGCCGATGCACCCCGAGTCACTGCTCGACCACCCGAACGGAGGATAGGAGCTGGGGGTGAGCCACTGCGGGTTGTTGGTGTCGGACCACAGGCAGTCGTTCGTCGTCGGGATGCTGCCCTCGTTGGACTGGCGCTTGATGGCCGCCACGATGAGCGTTCCCGCCGACGGGGAGTTCGCGTAGGCGGACTCCGACTCGATCACCGCGGTGCGGGCGCCCGCCCGCGCGGCGTTCTCCACCGACAGCCGGGTGCCGAAGTAGCCGCCGAAGTCGATGGTGGCGAACATGACGAGCAGGAAGACGGGGGCGAGGAGGGAGAACTCGGCGAGGCTCTGCCCCCGGGAGCGCCCGTGACGCGCGGGTCTCATTGGGAGACCACCAGGGTGTACTGGGCGGTGATCTGGGCATTGAGCCCGAAGGCGGCGTTCATGACGTCGAAGGCTGGCCCGGGTGCGGTCTTGGTGAAGTTGTAGATCACCGTCACCTGGACCAGGGTGCCCACCGCCGGATAGCCCGTGGTCGTGCAGCCGGCGGTGCCGCTGCCCGCATTCCACAGCTCGAAGCAGTTGCTGGTGTCGGACCACCAGCCGTAGAGGACGGGCGAGGTGTACAGGCCGTCACTCCCCGAGGTGTAGTAGGCGACGGTCATGCAGCTGTTCGACGAGCCCAGGCTGGCGGCGGAGGCCGTGAGGCTGGGATGGTTGCCCGACCAGACGCAGTCCACGTTGTCCAGGGGCAGTCCGCCCTCGGGGACGGTCAGGCTCTCCGCCTCGTACTGGATCACCGACTCGATGGTGTTCGACGGGGACGTCGTCAGGGGGCAGTTGTACTCTCCGGTGGCCTGGGTGTAGCTCGGAGCGCTGCACAGGTTGTTCCACACGCTGCCCAGCGAGTTGTTCTCGCTGGCGTAGCGGGCGCCGTCGCGGACCACGGTGGTGATGTTGTTGACGTGCTCCAGGTAGTAGCCGTAGTCGAAGACGGAGATGGCCAGGAGCAGGAGAACGGGGAAGACGATGGCCAGCTCCACCATCGCCTGGCCGCCGCGGGCGCGCCGCCGGGCCGGGCGGTTGGCCCGGGCGCCCATGGCGGCTCGGCAACTGGTCACGGGGGCGTCTCCCAGGATGATCGGCAGGCGGAGACCTGATCTCGGCTCACGCTACCCCCCGGACGTCGACGAAGCCTTGGACAAAGCATCACCGATTCGTGACAAACGCCCCCGGGTGGGGCACGGATCCGTGCCGACGACCGCCGCGCCGGCCGCCGTCAACTGACCAGGGCAGGGTAGCCGCCCACGCCCGGGTTGGCCACGCCGTCGCCCGTGCTGCCGCTGTCGGTGGACCAGCCGCCGATCCACACCCCGTCCTGCGTCCCCCAGTTGTCCCACCAGTTGTCGTTGTTGTTGCTGATGGTCAGGGAGCCGATGATGATGGGCGAGGACCAGAGCATCACCCCCGTCCCGGTGATGTTCATGGAGATGTTGGCGCCGTAGATCGCCCCACTCCAGGGGTTGTGCTGGTTCCAGTAGTTGCCCCAGCCGCCCCAGCCGCCGTACCAGTTCCCCCAGGCCCCCGCCCAGAAGCCGTTGCCGGAGATGCTGAAGCTGGCCGTGTCGTTGGGGTCGAAGTAGTAGCTGATGTTGCGCTGCGGCCCCACCGTCGGCGCCTGCCAGCTGAAGAAGGTGTAGTTGCCGCTCACGCTGATGCCGCCGCCCGCCGTGGGCGAGGAGCACACGCTCTCGTGGTCACCGGTCCCGCAGGTGAAGTAGAGGGTCACCCCGGTGCCCTGGAAGACGTCGTCGTTGCCGTTCACGTTGAGCCCGCCGTTGCCGATGATGTAGGTGCCGGGGCTGAACGTGTAGACGGTGCAGTTGGCGTTGAAGGTCATCCCATCGTAGATGCCGGGGTTCAGCGTCTTGGCGTTCTTCATCCAGGAGTCGCCGTCCCAGGGGTTGTCGCCGTCGCAGTTCGCCGCGCTGTCGCTGTAGGTGCCCTGGTAGGTGCCGGTGATGGTCGGGGCGACGATCCTGCCGGCCAGGGGGTCGGTGAAGGCGCTGGTCATCTTGGTGGGCGTCGGGTTGTACACCTGATAACCCCACCAGCCGTGGCCCGAGTTCTGCGGCGAGTAGCTGCTCTGGTAGTAGATGGCGCCGTTGGCGTTGTTCCAGCCCCAGCCGTAGTAGGTCGAGCCGGAGAACACCCAGTCGCTGTCCCAGCCCCAGCCATAGCCGTTGTCGCTGACGTTGATCGAGCCGTTGCTGTCGATGTTGCCGCTCAGCGCCATGATGTTGACGTCGTCGCCGCTCACCGTGATCCCCCCGCTCTGCAGCACGCACAGCTCGCAGGGGGAGCTGGTGCCGCCGCTGCCGCCGGAGCCGCCCGGGATCGCCGCCACCGCCTGGGCCTGGACGCTGTAGGTCCGGCTGCCCCCCTTGCCGAGGTTGGCGAGGACGTCGCTGGTGGTGTTGCTGACGCCGGTGCCGACGTAGGTGACGGAGGAGGCGCCCGTCCCCGAGCAGGTGTTGCTCACCCAGTTGCCGGTGCACAGGGAGGTCTGGGGGGTGGCCGCGTAGCCGCTCGCGCTGTAGAAGGTCAGCGCGATGGTGCAGGGCCCGGCCGGCCCGCTGCAGTCCTGGGCGGAGACGTTCTTGGCGACGGTGAAGGCCCCGTTCAGGTTGGCGGAGGTCGGGTTGGCGCTCAGCCAGTAGGAGGCGGCCAGGGCGGCGGCATCGGCGACGTCCTGGTCGTTGCGCGACTGGTCGTAGCCGAGACCGGCGTCGATGGCCAGGGCGGCGAAGCCGGTGAGGACGACGAGGCAGAGGGCCACCAACGGGATGACCTGGCCGCGCTCGCGGCCCCTCCGCCGGGGTGCCGGCGACCGCCCCCCGTCGGGGCGTGCCGAACCGGGCCCCCTCGATGCTCGCAGCGACGGGGCGTGGGGATGGAACTGGGACCACACGGGCCGTGGCATCGCGTCAAATCTTCCAGACCTCACGTCACGAAGCCGTGGGTTCGCCGTCGCAAGCCGCCACAGCCCCTGTTCCGGTCCTCCGATGCGGGCGCCCCGGCGGCGGGGCCGGTCGCGGGCTCAGCCGACCTCCCGGGCCACGGTGTGGACATCCCTGACCTGCTCCAGCCGCTCCAGGAGGCGGCTGAGCTGGGTCAGGTTGGAGATCTCCACGATGGTGGAGATCACCGCCGTCCGGTCGTCGTAGACCTGGACGTCGGCCCCCGAGAGGTTGATCTTGGATTCGGCGATGACCGCGGCGATGTCCCGCAGCAGGCCGGTGCGGTCCCAGGCCTCGATCTTGATGTTGACGGGGAAGACCTGCCGGGCCCCCACCTCCCACTCGACCTCGACCAGGCGGTCGGGGTCGTGGGCGTGGCGGATGCTGGAGCAGCCGGCGCGGTGCACCGACACCCCTTTGCCCCTGGTGATGTAGCCGCGGATCGGCTCGCCGGCCAGCGGCTTGCAGCACCGGGCGAAGGTGGTGAGCATGTTGCCGACACCGTGGACGCGCACCTCGCCGCTCGGCGCCGTCGACGAGGTCAGGGGGATGGCCAGTCCGTGCTCACCGTCGGCCGCCGGCGCGTCGCGGTCGGCCTGGCGGAGCACGACGCTGCGAGGGCTGACGTCCCCATAGCCGATGGCGGCGAAGAAGTCGTCGACGCTGCCGAGCTTGAACTCCTTGGCCAGCTCGAGGAGGCGGTCCTCCTTGACGGCGGTCAACGAGGTCTGCCGCAGCCGCCGGAGCTCCTTGTCCAGCATCTCCCGGCCCTTGGAGACGTTCTCCTCGCGGCGCTCCTTCTTGAACCAGTTCCGGATCTTCTCCCGGGCCGTCGACGTCTTGACGAAGTTCAGCCAGTCGCGCGACGGCCCGTGCGGCGCCTTGGTGGTGAGGATCTCGACGATGTCGCCGTTCTGCAGGTGGTAGTCGAGCGGCACCATGCGCCCGCTCACCTTGGCGCCGATGCAGTGGTGGCCCACGTCGGTGTGGACGCGGTAGGCGAAGTCCACCGTCGTGCTCCCCGCCGGCAGGGACCGCACGTCGCCCTTCGGGGTGAAGACGAAGACCTCGTCCTGAAAGATGTCGACCTTAACAGAGTCCACGAAGGTCTCGGCGTCGGTCAGCTCCTTCTGCCAGTCCATGAGCAGGCGCAGCCAGCCGTAGCGCTCGTCGAAACGGACCTGCTGCGCCCCCCCCGCCTTGTAGTGCCAGTGGGCCGCGACACCGTACTCGGCCGTGTGGTGCATCTCCACGGTGCGGATCTGCACCTCGACCGGCTCGCCGGTGTGGGAGATCATGGTCGTGTGCAGGGACTGGTAGCCGTTGCCCTTGGGCATGGCGATGTAGTCCTTGAACCGGCCGGGAATCGGCTTCCAGAGATGGTGGACGACGCCTAGGGCGGTGTAGCAGTCCTTGACCGAATCGACCAGCACGCGCACCGCTACGATGTCGTAGATCTCGTCGAAGTCCTTCTGCTGGCGTCGCATCTTGTCATAGATGCTGTAGACGTTCTTGGACCGGCCACTGATCTCGGCACCGACGCCGACCGCCGCCAGCTCGCGCTCGAGGATATCGCTCACGTCGCGGATGAAGACGGCGCGCTGCTCGCGGCGGCTGCGCAGCTTGGCCTCGACGGTGCGGTATGCGTCCGGGTCGAGCTGGGCGAAGGCGAGGTCCTCCAGCTCCGCCTTGAACTGCCAGATGCCGAGCCGGTGGGCCAGCGGCGCGTAGATGTCGAGGGTCTCACGGCTGATGCGCTGGCGCCGCTCCTCGGTGTGGGCGCCGACGGTCCGCATGTTGTGCAGGCGGTCGGCCAGCTTGATGAGGACGACCCGGATGTCCTCCGCCATGGCCACCAGCATCTTGCGGATGTTCTCCGCCTGCGCCTGCTCCCTGGTGTGGACGTGGATCTTGCCGAGCTTGGTCACCCCCTCGACCAGCTTGGCGATGTGAGCGTTGAACTCGCGACGGATCTCCTCCACGGTGACGTCGCTGTCCTCGACGGTGTCGTGGAGGAGCGCTGCCGCCAGCGTCTCGGTGTCGAGGCGCAGCTCGCTGAGGAGGGCGGCCACCGCCAGCGGGTGCTCCACATAGGGCTCACCGGAGAGCCGGAACTGCCCGGTGTGGGCCCGCTCGGCGACGTCGTAGGCGCGCCGGATGAGGGCGCGATCGGCCTCCGGCAGGTAGCCGATGGTGGCCTCGAGATCGCTGAAGGGCATCCTGAGATCGAGTGTACCGGGCTTCCGGCCGGCCGAAGCAGGTGGCTCCCGGCCACGGCCTCCCGAGGTGACGCCTATCATCCGAGCCCTGATGGATCAGCCAGGCGGCTTCGGCGCCGTGCCGGGGGTCCCCCCACCCGGGGCTCCGCTCAGCCCGGACGGCCGGGCCTGGTGGGACGGCGCCCGCTGGCTGCCTCTCCCCCCTCCCATGGCCCCGGCGGCGCCCGCGCCGGCCGCCGCCCCTCCCCCCCCGGCGGTCTTCGGTCAGGTCCCGCTCTTCTTCCAGCCGTACCCCCAACCGCCCGCTCCCGCGGCGCGCCCGAGGAAGCGCGGTCTGTTCGCCGTGATCGCGGTGGTCGTGCTGGTCGCCGTGGGAGGGACGGCCACCTACCTGATCACGCGCCCCGCCCCCATCCCGACGGGCCACACCTTCACCGATCCCGGCGGGCACTTCTCCGCCGCCTTCCCGACGCCGCCGCTGTCCACCACCCAGACGCTGACCGAGGACGGCGCCGACTTCACCATCACCGAGTACGAGGCGCAGGTGTCGGCGTCCGACGGCTATCTGGTGGGCTACGTCGTCTACCCCGCGAGCTTCGACGCGGGGGACAGCTACGGTGTCCTCGGGGCGGCCATCCAGGGCGCTCTCAGCGCGGCGGGCGGCACCCTCATGTCCCGGACCGACGGGACCTACCACGGTCTCCCCTCCACCGACTTCCTGCTCGCGGCGAGCGGGTACTACGTCGAGATGCGCCTCGTTCTGGACGGCGAATCGCTCTTCGAGATCGGCATCCAATCCACCCAGGACCCGCCGCCGGGCTTCACCGGCTTCGCCAACTCCCTGGTCATCCTCTCCCCCTGAGGGGCCGGAGCGAGCCGGCCCGCCGCCGGCCGGCGTAACGATTTCGTGCCTCGGGCACCCCGCATCCCAAAGCGGGGCAGCGGCGGCGCTATGATCCCCGCACATGTCCAACCAGGGTGGGCCGTTCGGCCCGCCTCAACCGCCCTCCCAGGGCCCCCCGCCCGGAGCCCCGATGAGCGACGACGGCCGCTACTGGTGGGATGGCACGCGGTGGAACGCGGTCCCGCCGCCCGCCGCTCCCCTCCCACCCCCGGTGGCGCAGCCCTGGACCCCGCCGGCCGTGATCGCTCCGGTGCCGGCGGCCTCTCCCTGGGCCCCGCCGCAGCCCGCCCCGGCGCCCGTCGCCCAGCCGTACGGCCAGCCGCCGCAGACCGCGGCCGGCAGCTGGGGGGCTCCCGGCTATTCCGCTCCGTACGCCGGCGCCCAGACGGCGCAGCCGCCTGCAGCCGCCCCGACCCGGTCCTCCGGCGCCCGCTGGATCCTCCTCGCCGTGGTGGCCGTGGTGGTCGTCGCCGGCGCGGTGGTGGCCTTCCTCGTGCTCGGCGGCGGCGGGTCGAACGGCATCGCCTCGAAGTCGCCGGACCAGATCCTCCAGGCGGCCACCACCGCGGTGAAGGGCGCGAGTGGGTTCGAGATGACGGGGAGTGGCAACTTCGGCGGCGGCGTCACCAGCGTCGACTTCACGGTCCACGGCAGCAACCTCGAGGGCTCCATGACCCTGGACGGCGACAGCATCGGCTTCGACTACATCGGAGGCAACGTCTACTTCAACGCCCCGGCCGCGTACTGGACCGCCCAGGACGCCACCAGCGCCGAGGTCTCCCAGTACGCCGGCAAGTGGGTGGAGATTCCCGCCGGCTCCTCGTCAGCATCCGACTTCTCCGGCGTCAGCGATATCACCGACATCGCCGGCGACCTGTCGGATCACGGCACGCTGGCCTCGGACGGGACCGGCACCGTCGACGGGCAGTCTGTGGTGTTCGTCAAGGACACCAGCACCGGCGGCGTCGTCGCCGTCGCCACCACCGGGACCGCCTACCCGCTGCGGCTCTCGGAGACCGGTGCCACCAGCGCCACCCTCGACTTCTCCAACTGGAACAACGTCCCCTCCTTCACCCCGCCGCCGAACCCCATCAGCCTGCCCAGCGGCAGCTGATCACGCGGCGCCGCCGCAATCCGGCACGTCCCCGACGGAGGGGACGCGCCCTCGAGGGTTGAGCCGCCCGTCAGTACGAGCGCGCGATGACGGCGATCTCGGTGGACGGCTCCCCGCAGGCGATGCAGGTCCCGGCCTCGCCGCTGCGGTCGTGGCGCAGGTTGCGGACGGTGAGCGCCGGGGCGGTGCCCGCCACCACCTCCTCGCAGGCGGGCCGGTTGCAGAAGGGGGCGCTGGCGAAGACGGGCCGCTGCTCGAAGGCCTCGCGCAGCTCACCCAGGCTCCGCACCTCGACGCTGCGCTCCCGGAGCATCGCCCGCGCCCGGGCCAGGGTGCGCGCCTGCGCATCGGCGAGAAGGGCGGGCAGCCGGGCGGCGAGTCCCGCCAGCGGCTCAGTCCAGCTCTCACCGTCGACCCTGCGGGTCACCGTCACCTCGCCCTGGGCGAGGTCCCGGGGCCCGACGGTGACCCGCAGCGGCACGCCGCGAAGCTCCCAGTGGGCGTACTTCTCGCCGGGGCGGACGCCCTCGCGTCGGTCGACGCGGAGACGGACCTCGCCGGCGCCCCCCTCGATTGCGGCGCACGCCTCGTCCACCGCGGCGGAGCCCTCGGCGTCGTTGCTGCGAACGATGGGGACCACGACCACCTGGATGGGCGCCACGCGGGGGGGCATGACCAGCCCCGCGTCGTCGCCGTGGGCCATGATCAGACCGCCGATGATGCGTGTGGACAGCCCCCACGAGGTCTGGTGGGGGTGCTGCAGGGTGTTCTCCCGATCGCTGTAGGCGATGCCGTACGCCCGGGTGAAGTTCTGCCCCAGGTGATGCGAGGTCCCCGCCTGCAGCGCCCAGCCGTCCGACATCATCGCCTCGATGGACATGGTGTACTCGGCACCCGGGAACTTCTCGCTCTCCGTCTTGCGACCGGGGATGACCGGGATCGCCAGCCAGTCCTCGGCGAGTTCGCGGTAGAAGGCGAGCGCGGTGTCGGCCTCGGCGGCCGCCTCCGCGTGGGTCTCGTGGAAGGTGTGGCCCTCCTGCCAGAGGAACTCGGCGGTGCGCAGGAACAGCCGGGTGCGCTTCTCCCAGCGCATGACGTTGCACCACTGGTTGATGAGCACGGGCAGGTCGCGATAGCTGTGGATCCAGTCCGCGAACATCGAGCAGATGATGGTCTCGCTGGTGGGACGGATGGCCAGCCGCTCCTCCAGCTCCTTCTCCCCGCCGTGGGTGACCCAGGCCACCTGGGGCACGAAACCCTCGACGTGCTCGGCCTCTCGCTGCAGGTAGGACTCGGGGATGAGCAGCGGGAAGTACATGTTCTCGTGCCCGGTGCGCTTGATCATGCCGTCGAGCGCCCCCTGGATCCTCTCCCACAGGGCGTAGCCGTAGGGGCGGATGACCATGCAGCCCCGCACCGGCGTGTAGTCGGCGAGCTCGGCCTTGCGCACCACGTCGGTGTACCAGCGGTCGAAGTCGTCGGCCTTGCGCGCGATCTGCTTGGGCAGCGGGGCCCTCTCGTCAGCCATAGGCCGCCGAGTGTACCGGGGCCGGTGCCCGGCGAGCGTCAGACGGCCGGTCACGCTCCCGGGGAACGCCCGGTGCGGACGCGGTCCACCGCCTCGCGCCAGCGCCGGTAGGGCTCGGCGGGGCGGACCCCAGGCGCCGCCGGCTCGAAGCGGCGCCCCGGGCGCCAGGCGGCGGCCGCGTCGGCGGCCGAGCCGAGGAACCCCTCCCCCACCGCGGCCAGCCAGGCGGCGCCGAGGGCGGTCGTCTCGGCGGTCACCGCCCGGGCCACGGGCAGGCCGAGCAGGTCGGCCTGGAACTGGCAGAGGCCGTCCATCTGGCTGGCGCCGCCGTCCACGCGCAGCTCCGTGAAGGCGACCCCCGACGCCGACTCCATGGCCTCAACGACGTCGCGCGTGCGCAGCGCCATGGACTCGACCACGGCGCGGACGACGTGGGCCCGCTCCACCCCGGCGGAGAGCCCGAGCAGGGCGCCCCGCGCCTCCGCATCCCAATAGGGAGCCCCCAGCCCGGCCAGGGCCGGGACGAAGATGCAGCCGCGGCTGTCGGCGACGGACTCGAAGAGCGGGCCCGCCTCGTCGTCGCCGGCGATCAGGTGGAGCCCGTCGCGCAGCCAGCGGAGCGCCGCCCCGGTCACGAAGATGCTGCCCTCCAGGGCGAAGGTGTCCCGCCCCTGGAGCCGCCACGCCACAGTGGTCAGCACGCCGTGGGCGGGCTCCGACACGCTCTCGCCGACATTGACCAGGACGAAAGAGCCGGTGCCATACGTGTTCTTGCTGGTCCCCGGCGTGATGCACGCCTGCCCGAAGAGCGCCGCCTGCTGGTCACCGGCGATCCCGCTCACCGGCAGCCGGCGGCCATGGAAGACGCCCGGATCGGTGAATCCCACCCGTCCCGCGCTCGGCACCACCGTGGGCAGCACCGCCATCGGGATGCCGAAGACGGCGCACAGCTCGGCGTCGAAGTCGCCGCGCCGGAGGTCGTAGAGGAGGGTCCGGCTGGCGTTCGAGGCGTCGGTGGCCACGACCTGGCCCCCCGTCAGCCGGGCCACCAGCCAGGTGTCGACGGTGGAGGCGCAGATCTCCCCCGCTTCGGCCCGCCGCCGGAGGCCGGCGTCGCCGCGGAGAAGCCATTCGATCTTGGTGGCGGAGAAGTAGGGGTCGAGGAGCAGGCCGGTGCGCCGGCGCAGCTCGGGTTCCTCCCCGGCACGCCGGTGCGCCTCGCACAGCTGGGCACCGCGGCGGTCCTGCCAGACCACGGCAGGACCGACCGGCTCCAGGGTGCGGCGATCGAAGACCACCACGGTCTCGCGCTGGTTGGTGATGCCGATCGCGGCCGGCTCCCCCGCCCGCAGCGCCTCGGCCGACGCGGCGAGGACCGATGCGAGCAGATCCATGGGGTCCTGCTCGACCCAGCCGGGCCTGGGGTGACGCACGGCGACCTCGCGGTGGGCGCGCGCACGGATCTCTCCACCGGTGGTCACCATCAGGCAGGTGGTCCCGGTCGTGCCCTGGTCGACGGCGAGGACGAGCGGTCCGCCCCGGGTCATGGTCGGGCGTTATATCGCAGTCGGCGCGCGCGGGGCGGGGACGGCGCGTGCCGCAGCCCGCCGTCGACGTCACGCGGCCGGCCTCGCGGGCCCGGGCTCGGGCTCGCGGGGAGACCCTCGCTCAGTCCCCTCAGACGACGGGAAGCAGCGTGAGCGTGGCCGAGTCGGATGCGGCACCGTCGCCCAGGCCGACAGGGAGCGGGCTGCCCTCCGCCAGCAGGCGGGCGTCCTCGGCGGCGATGGCGCCCAGCTCGGCGAGGAGGGCCTCGATCAGCTCCTTCTCGGGGAGCGACGCCACCACCCTGCCCCCCTTGTAGAGGAGGCCCTTCTGCCGGCCGCCGAAGATGCCGATGTCCGCGTGCATGCCCTCGCCCGGGCCGTTGACGACGCAGCCCATGACGGCCACGGTCAGCGGCCGGTGGATGGTGAGCAGGGCCTCCTCGACCCGCTTGACCATGGGCACCATGTCGATCTCCAGCCGCCCGCAGGTCGGGCAGGCGATGAGGTTCGGGCCGGTGGGCGTCGCCTCCAGGTTGGCGAGGATCTGGCGGGCGACCCGGACCTCGTCCTCGGGTTCGCCGACGAGCGAGACCCGGATGGTGTCTCCGATGCCCTCGGCGAGCAGGATGCCGATGCCCATGGCGCTCTTGATGCTGCCGGAATCCACCGGGCCCGCCTCGGTGAGCCCGAGGTGCATGGGATAGCCGTTGCCGAGCGCGGCGAACCGGCGGTTGGCGGCGAGGTTGGTGAGCACGTCGCTCGCCTTGAGCGACACCTTGATCTGCCGGAAGTCGAGCTCCTCGAGGATGCGGATGTGGCCGAGGGCCGCCTGGACCATCAGCTCCGCGGTCTCCTCGACGCTGCCGCCCCGACCCCGTTCCAGCCCCTTGCGGTTGGGGATACTGCCGGCATTGACGCCGATGCGGATGGGCACCTCGCGGGCCTTCGCCTCCCGGGCGATGTCGGCCACCTTGGCAGAGTCGGTGATGTTCCCCGGGTTGAGTCGGAGGCAGGCGATGCCCGCCTCAAGGGCCTCCAGGGCCCGGGGCGCGTCGTAGTGGACGTCGGCGACGATGGGCAGCGGCGAGTTGCGAACGATCTCCCGCATCGCCTGGCCCGCCTCCGGCGTGTCGCAGGTGACCCGGACGATGTCGGCGCCCGCCCTGGCCGCCCGCTCGATCTGCGCCACGGTGGCGGCGACGTCCTCGGTCTGGGTCTTGGTCATGGTCTGGACGCTGATGGGCGCGGCCCCGCCGATGACCACGGAACCCACCCGGATGGGCACGGTGCGGCGCCGGTTGGGAGGCGTCATCGGCCGTGTCCGCCGGTGGGGGATGTCATCACGGGGCGCCTCCCACGATGTGATTGATGTCGCTGATGGTGATGAGCACCACTGCCAGGATAACGAAGGCGGCGCCGATGGCATACGCCAGCGCCTCGCGCTGGGGGTCGAGCCGCTTGCGGCGGACCGCCTCGATGACGATGAAGAGGACCCGGCCCCCGTCGAGGAACGGGATGGGCAGCACGTTGATGAAGCCCAGGGCGATGCTGATGAGGCCGATCAGCCAGAGGAACTGCACCCACCCCTGCTGGATGGTGGCGCCCGCCACGGTGGCGATGCCCACCGGGCCGGAGAGCTGCTGGGCCGCCACCGACGGGTGGACGAACAGCTGGCCCAGGACGCCCAGAGTCCCGGTGACGTAGGTGGGGATCACTCCGAACCCGTCACCCATCGCCTGGAGCAGCGGTGCCCCCGGCGTCTCGGCCACAAAGCCGATGCGCCAGGCCGCCGTGTATCCCACCTGGCTGCCGTCGCCGTCGGCGACGCCCGAGATGGCGACGGACGTGAACGTCGTCCCCGGGCTCCCCTCGACGAAGCCGCTGACGAGGACGGTGCCGTTCCCCTCCAGGGTCGCCCCGTGACGTCCGGTGCCCCAGGTGACCGCGTCCATCTCTCCGGCGTCGGTGACGGCGATCCCGCCCGTCCCCGCCAGGACCGCGGCGGGATCGCCGGTGCCCGGCGGCAGGCCGTCGACGGAGGTGATCACCAGCGCCTGGCCGGTGAGGTCGCTGGGCAGGATCCCCTCGGCGATGTTGGTGTAGACGACCAGCTCCGGGGTGATGGTGCCGGTGTGGGTGCCGCCGTCGGGGCTGCGGAAGACGACGGCCATGGGACGGCCCTGGCTGGCCTTGGTGGCCGCATGGAGGCCGTCGGAGATGGTCGTGATCGTCGAGTTGTCGATGCGGGTGCCCCCCAGGCTGAGGATGACGTCGCCACTGGTCAGGCCCGCCCGGGCCGTCGGCTGGCCCGAGGGGACCTGGGAGGGGGTGGTCTGGGCGTAGACGACGCCGAGGCACAGCGCCCCGAAGACGAAGTTGATGGCGACGCCGGCCACGATGGTGACCAGCCGCCGCGGGATCGTCGCCCGGTAGAAGTTGCGCTCGCCGGCGTCCGCCTCCCCCTCCAGCCCGAGCATGCCGGCCATGCGAACGTAGCCGCCGACGGGAAGCGCCCGCACCGAGTACTCGGTGTCGCCGCGCCGCGCGTGGAGGAGCCGGGGGCCGAAGCCGATGGAGAACTCGTCGACGCGGATGCGGAAGAGCTTGGCGAACAGGTAGTGGCCGCCCTCGTGGACGACGACGACGATGGTGAAGACCACGGCGAAGGCGATGACGTCGATGGCGGCGCCGGTGAGCCCGGACATCAGGCGACCAGCGCCCCCGCCACCCGGCGGCGGGCCCAGGCGTCGGCCTCGACCACGTCGTCGAGGGAGGGCCGATCGATCCTGGGAGCCGCCTCGACCGCCTCCCCGACGGTGGCGACGATCTCGTCGAAACGGCAGCCGCCGTGGAGGAAGGCGTCGACGCAGACCTCGTTGGCGGCGTTGAGCACGGCGGGGACGACACCGCCCAGCTCCCCGGCCCGCCGGGCGAGCGGCAGCGCCGGGAACCGCGCCGGGTCGGCCGGCTCGAGGTGCAGCGGCGAGACGGCGGTCAGATCCGGTGCCGGGGCGATCCCCGGCAGCCTCTCGCCGCCGGTGAGCGCCAGGGCGATGGGGAGGCGCATGTCGGGCACGCCCAGCTGCGCCTTGACGGCGCCGTCTCGGAACTCGACCATCGAGTGGATGATCGAGGTGGGGTGGATGAGCACCTCGATGCGCGCGTAGTCGACGTCGAAGAGGAAGTGGGCCTCGATGATCTCCAGCCCCTTGTTCATCATCGTCGCCGAGTCGATGGTGACCTTGGGGCCCATGGTCCAGGTGGGATGACGGAGCGCCTCCTCCGGCGTGATCTCCCGGAAGGTGGCGGGGTCGCGGCTCCGGAACGGCCCGCCGCTGGCGGTGAGGATGAGGCGCGCCACCGACGACGGCTCCTCGCCGCGCAGGCACTGCCACAGCGCCGAGTGCTCGCTGTCGATGGGGACGACGCGGGCGCCCGAGGCGCGGGAGCGGGCGCGGACGATGTCGCCGGCCATCACCAGCACCTCCTTGGTGGCGCTGGCGACGGTGTTGCCCGCGTCCAGCGCCGCCAGGGTCGGGCGCAGCGCCGCAGCGCCGGTGATGGCGACGCAGACCGTGTCGCTGGGCATGGCCGCGATCTCGCAGGCGGCATCGAGGCCGACCCCCCAGCCCGCCGGCACCGCGGCGCCGGCGTCGGGGTTGACGACGGCGGCCCGGGCCACGCCGAACCGGTCGGCGAGCGCGCGCAGCCCCGCGACGTCGCGCCCCGCCACCACCCCCACCAGTTCGAAGCGCTCGGGGAAGCGGGCGATGACGTCGACGGCCTGCCGGCCGATCGATCCGGTGGCGCCGAGGAGGACGACGCGGCGTGGTGTCATGGCTGGGGGATGGGACTCCGCGTGAGGGGCTTGGCGCCGGGGCGCGGGGATGGGCTCACCGGAAGCTGATGAGCACCAGAAGGCAATATACGGCCGGGCCGACCATGAGGAGGCTGTCGAGGCGGTCGAGCAGTCCCCCGTGGCCGGGGATGAGGTGGCCGGAGTCCTTCACCCCCGTCTGCCGTTTGAGGGCCGACTCGGCGAGGTCGCCCCCCTCGGCGGCGATGGCGATGAGCACGCCCATGGCCACGGCGGCCAGCGGCTGGAGGGAAACGAGCAGGGGGCCGGCGATGCCGGCGACGAGGATGGCGCCGGCGGCGCCGCCGATCGCCCCCTCCACCGACTTGCGGGGGGAGATGGAGGGGAAGAAGGGGTGGCGGCCGAGGGCGTGGCCGGTGAAGTAGGCGAGCGTGTCGGTGGCGACCACCGCCCCGATGACGGTGCCGAGCAGGCGGAGGCCGAAGTCGGCGTTGGAGCCGTGCCAGTGGTACAGCGCGAGAAGGCTGCCCAATCCGATGCCGACGTAGAGGCTGCCGCCCAGCCCGGCGGCCCAGCCGGCCCAGGGGATGCGGCGCAGCACGGCCACGACCATGCCGGCGAGCAGCGCCGCCGGCAGGATGATGTCGAGCCGGCCCCCGGGCCCGGGGAGCACGGCGCGTTCGGCGAGCCAGACCGACAGGGCCATGACCAGCCAGCGCGGTGGCGCCGCCGGGAGCCGCACCAGGAGCCCGGTGAGCTCCCAAGCGCCCAGGGCGGCGGCGACCCCGATGAGCACGTCGAGGGGGATGCCGCCCAGGTAGAGCATGCTGCCCACCAGGGCCAGCAGCACGACGCTGGAGATGACCCGGGGGGTGAGGTTCATCCGTCTGGCGGTGCGCGGGGGGCGCGCCTGCTCCACGGCGGCCGGCCCGGTCTCATCCGGCGGGGACGGTGCCCCCTGCTCCCCCGCGCCGCCGGCGGCCGCTGTCATCCCGCCTGCGGCGCGGAGGCCCCACCGGCGCCGTCGCCCTGGGCACGTGCCACCTGCCCGAAGGTCCGCCGCCGCGACGCGAAGTCGCGCAGCGCGAGGCCGACGTCGGCGGGGCCGAAGTCGGGCCAGAGCGTCTCGGTCACGTGCAGCTCGGCGTAGGCGCCCTGCCAGAGCAGGAAGTTGCTGACCCGCAGCTCGCCGGCGGTGCGGATGATCAAGTCGGGGTCGGGAAGTCCCGCCGTGTAGAGGGCCCCCGACAGGGTCGCCTCGTCCACGTTGCGGAGGTCGGCGCCACCGGCGGCCAGCTCGCGGATCGACTCGACGAGCTCGCTGCGCCCGCCGTAGTTGATGGCGACGTTGAGGATGGCGGTGGTGTTGGCGGCCGTCTTCGCCTCCGCCCTGCCGACCTTGGCGCGCAGCCGGGGGCTGAGCTTGCTGCGGTCGCCGATGACACGGACCTGCACGCCCTTGGCGTCCAGCTCGTCCACCTCCGACGCCAGGGTCTCCTCGAACAGCCGCATCAGCGAGATGACCTCGCCTCTCGGTCGCTGCCAGTTCTCCGTGCTGAAGGCGTAGAGGGTGAGGATGTGCACCCCGGCGTCGTTGCAGGCCTCCATGACCTGGCGGATGGCGCGGACGCCCTCGCGGTGCCCCGCCGCCCTGGGCAGATGGCGCCGTCGAGCCCACCTGCCGTTGCCGTCCATGATGATGCCGATATGGCGCGGCAGATCAGGGCTGGCCGGCTCGGGGATGGCGGCGGGAGGGGGTGGTCGGTGCATGGGTCTGAACGGGGGAACGGCCTCGGTGCGCCGGCCGTTTCGGCGATGGCCAGAGGCTAGACCTCGAGGATCTCAGCCTCCTTCTTCCTCGCCACCTCGTCGATCGTGGCGACGAACTGATCCGTGATGCGCTGCACCTCGTCGACGGAGCGGTCCACCTCGTCGCGGCTGACGTGTCCGTCCTTCTCCAACCGGTGCAGGTGGTCGTCCTCGTCACGCCGGATGTTGCGCACGGCGACCCGGGCGTCCTCCGCCTTGCGCTTGCAGAGGCGGACCAGCTCGTGCCGGCGATCCTCGGTGAGCTGCGGGATGGCGATGCGGATCGTCTGCCCGTCGTTGCCCGGGGTGAGGCCGAGATCCGAGCGCAGGATGGCCTTCTCGATGGCGACGATGGCGCTGCGGTCGTACGGCTGGATGACCAGGAGGCGCGCCTCCGGGGTGGAGATGCCGGCCAGCGAGATGAGCGGCGTCATGGCGCCGTAGTAGTCCACCTGCAACCTCTCCACCAGCGAGGGGCTGGCCCGGCCGGTGCGGATCGTGCTCAGCTCCTTGTGCAGCGTCTCCACGCTCTTCTCCATCCGCGTCTCCGCCTCGCGGAGGCGTTCGGCCATGTGCTGGAGCGCTTCGTCGGCCTTGGCTCGATCGGTCATTCCGTCACCCCTCGCGAATCGACCCGCGTGCCGATGTCCGCCCCGAGGATGACCCGTTCCAGGTTGCCCTCGGCCAGGAGGTTGAAGACGATGATCGGCATGTGGTTGTCCATGCAGAGCGTCAGAGCCGTGTTGTCCATGATGGTCAGCCCGCGGTTGAGGACCTCCAGGTAGGAGAGGTGCCCGAAACGGGTCGCCTCGGGGTGCGAGACGGGGTCCGCCGTGTAGATGCCGTCCACCTTGGTGGCCTTGAGGAGGACGTCGGCCCCGATCTCGGCGGCACGCAGGGCGGCCGTGGTGTCGGTGGTGAAGTAGGGGCTGCCATGGCCGCCGGCGAGGATGACGACGCGGCCCTTCTCCAGGTGGCGCACGGCGCGCAGCGGGATGAACGGCTCGGCGACCTGCTGCATGGCGATGGCGCTCTGCACGCGGCACTGCATGCCCCGGTGCTCGATGGCATCGCGCAGGCTGAGCGCGTTGATGACCGTCGCCAGCATGCCCATGTAGTCCCCGGTGACCCGGTCGATGCCCTGACGGCTGATCTCCAGGCCCCTGACGATGTTGCCGCCGCCGACGATGATCGCCAGCTGCACGCCGTGGGCCACGACCTGCTCGATCTGCTGGGCGATGAGGCGGACGGTGGCCATGTCGATGCCGAAGGCGCTGTCACCCAGCAGCGCCTCGCCGGAGAGCTTCAGCACCACCCGGCTGAAGACGGGGCGCCTGCCGCCCGCCTCCGCACTGCGGGTGGCATCCGGGTCGGCCGTCTCCAGCACCATCAGTCCTCGTCTCCAGCTTCCGCGGCGGACCTCTCACCCACCTGGAACCGCACGAAACGGCCCACCGAGATGTTCTCGCCGGTCTTGGCCACGACCTCCTGGATCAGCTCCTTGACCTTCTTCTTGTGCTTCTCGTCGCGGATCCACGGCTGCTCCAGCAGGCAGACATCGCTGTAGAAGGCGGCCAGCTTCCCGGCCAGCATCTTCTCCACCACGGCCTCGGGCTTGCCCTCGGACTGGGCACGGAAGATGTTCATCTCGCGCATCAGGCGTGCCGGGGGGACGTCCTCGGGCCGGACGTACTCCGGGTTGGCGCCGGCGACCTGCAGGGCCAGCTCGCGGGCCAGCTGCTTGAATTCGTCGGTCTTGGCCATGAAGTCCGTCTCGCAGTTGAGCTCGACCAGGACGCCGAGCTTGGGCAGCCCGCCACCGACGGCGTGCACGTAGGCCTCGATGACACCCTCGTCGGTGCTGCGGCCGGCCTTGCCCTGGGCCCTGGCGATGCCCTTCTCACGGAGCCGGTCGCGGGCCTTCTCGATGTCGCCGCCGGTCTCGGCCAGCGCCTTCTTGCAGTCCATCATGCCGGCCCCGGTGAGGTCCCGGAGCTCCTTGACCATCGCGGCGGTGATCTCGCTCATGAGGCGACCTCCGGGGCTGCGGCGGCGCGCTTGGCCCGGGGCGCCCGGGCCGGTTTGGCCGGCGCCTCCGCCGCCTCCGCAGCGACCGGGACGACCGGCTCCGGCTCGGCGGTCACGACGGGCGCGACCGGGGCCTCGACCTGCGTCGGCGCCTCGACCTCGACGGCGGCCTCGGCCGCCTGCGCGGCCGCAGCCGCATCGGCGTCGTGCCGCTCCCGCATCTCCCGCTCGCTGAACAGGCGCTGACCCTCGAGGACGGCCTCGGTGATGGCGTTGATCACCAGACGGCAGGAGCGGATGGCGTCGTCGTTGCCGGGGATGACGTGCTGGATCTTGTCCGGGTCGCAGTTGGTGTCGACCAGGGCGATGACGGGGATGCCCAGCTTGTTGGCCTCGGTGACGGCGAGCCGCTCCTTCTTGCAGTCGATGACGAAGACGGCGCCGGGGAGGCGCTTCATCTCCACCATGCCGGCGAAGTTGCGCTCCAGGCGCTCGAGATCGTCCTTGTTCTCGTTGGCCTCCTTGCCGCTCATCCGCTCGAAGTCGCCGCGCTCGTTCATGCCCCTCAGCTCGACGAGGCGGCGGAGCTGGCGCTGGATGACCGAGAAGTTGGTCAGCATGCCGCCCATCCAGCGGTGGACGACGTAGGGCTGGCCGCTCCGGGCGCAGGCCTCGACGATGGAGTCCTGGGCCTGCTTCTTGGTGCCCACGAAGAGCACCTTCTGACCCCCGGCGACGAGCTCGCGGGCGTAATCGCCGGCGTCGTCGAGCAGCCTCTGGGTCTTCTCCAGGTCGATGATGTGGACGCCGTTGCGCGACCGGAAGATGTAGTCGCGCATCTTGGGGTTCCACCGGCTGGTCTGGTGGCCGAAATGGACCCCGGCCTCCTGCAGCTGGCGGAGGCTTGCTGCCGGCATGGCCAGCTCCTCCTGTGTGGGTTTGGTCGCCTCCGCCCGGGGTGAACCGCGGCGGCGACCCCGAGGGGCACCCGCGCGCCGCGTGGACCGGGCGTGTGAAGTCAGGGCGAAGTGTGACACCCCGGCCGCACATCGCGCCGAGGATCGCCAGCTCTCACCGCCCCGGCCCGGTCACTCCGGGGGTGGCTCGGGCGCGCCGCGGGCTCCCGCGCCCCGACCCCGACCGGCGCCGCGGCTCGGTGCGGCGGGCACCGGACGCCAGCCGGCGCCGTCCCACCAGTGGCCGCCGTCCTCCGAGCGGGGAGCGCCCGGCGGGACCTCTCCCGCCGCGTCCCTCCACCCCGAGCCGTCGAACCAGCGCTTGCCGTCAGGCGAGAGGGTGCCGACCGGCAGTGTCGAGACGGGGAGCCCCGGGGTCGCTCGCGGCAGGCCGGCGCCCTCCCCCTCGAAGAACATGACGCAGCCGCCGACGCCGAGCAGCCCGGCGAGGCCGACGCCCACCCAGAAGCCCCATCCGGGGCTCGTGCCGAGGACGCCCCCGTTCGAGGTCACCCAGTTGAGGACGAAGAGGCCGACCTCCACGGCGGCGAAGAGGACCCAGATCAGCGCCTCGGGCACGGGAAGGCGCAGGCGCACCTGGGGCAGCCGGCGGATCACGAAGAAGAGCAGGCCCCCCACCAGCAGCAGGGCCGGGAGCAGTCCCAGACCGGACCAGAGAGAGCCGAAGAAGTAGGTCGACGCCGGACAGCTCGGAATGTAGGGAAGCAGCCCTCCGCGAATGATGGGGGGGCTGACCACGCACCCCACGCTCGCCTGGAACCAGGTGCCGACGAAGGAGAAGGCGAAGAGCGCGACGAGCGCCACGCCGGCGATCACCGCCCCGGCACGGGGACCGGCGGGGACCGGCCGCAGGGCGACGCCGGCCCCGAGATGCTCCGCCGGAGCTCCTGGTACGGCCGGCTGCCGGCCGCTGTCTCCTTGGATCAGCTCGAGGGCCCCGCCCGCGACGAGCAGACCACCCAGGCCGACGGCGACCCAGAACGCCCACCCCGGGGTCGCCATGGTCGAGGACAGGTACGGGGAGACGCCGGCGGGGCTGGGGATGACCCAGTACAGGAAGAGGAGGCCCGTCTCGACGACGCCGAAGACCATCCAGACCACGCCCTCGGGGATGGGCAGCGTCAACCGGACGCGGGACAGCCGCCGCACCACGAAGAACAGCATCGCCCCCACCAGCAGCAGCGCCGGCAAAAGGCCGAAGCCGGACCACAGGGTGCCGCCGGGCACCCATTCCGCGCAGATTCCGGTCCCGCCAGCGTAGATGGGCCCCGGGACCACCGGCTCCGGGCAGAACAGCTCCGTCTGGAACCAGGCGCCGACGAAGGAGAAGGAGAAGAGCAGCACCAGGGCCAGGCCGACGACCACGTCGCCGAACGAGGCGGAGACGGCGTTGCGGACGGCGCTGTTGAGGTCCAGGGGCTCGCGCCCGGGCGGTGGTGTCGCGTCCACTCTCGGTCCCTCGTGGGTGGGGCCGGCAGGCCCCTCACCCCCCGAACCTATAGCAGGCGAACCTGTCGTTTGGGTATCTCAGGCGTCACGAACTGCCGCCGAGGGCCTCGATGGCCCCCGAGATGTCGGATCCCGCCACCAATGCTCACGGCCCGCGAGGGCTCGCCAGGGTTGGGCGGTCCCGTGCGCGCCCCGTCAACCTCCTCAGGCAGCGTCACCAGCCGTTGCCGACGGTCTGAGGAACCTCACCGCCCCACCGACGACAAGGGCGGCGGCCAGTGCGACCGACATCCAGACCGGCCAGCCGGCGACCTTGACGGGCACGAGAACCCCCCCGGCCCCGGGGAAGGTTTGGCTCATGAAGTCCGTGAAGCCCACCACCTTGAGAAGCAGCAGGAGCCCAAGCTCGACAGCCCCGAGGCCGATCCAGACGAGCGACTCGCCACGGGAGGTGAGCCGCCGGACGTCGAAGGCCCACACCAGCAGGAACATGGCGAGGGCGGCCGCGATGAGCAGGGCCGGACTCGGACCGAAGGCGAGGAGCACCGCGACGTCCGTGACGGCCACGGCGATGCCGACCGCGGAGGCCCAGGGTCGGACCAGGCGCGGCAACCGTCGCAGGACGAAGAACATCACCGCTGCCAGGAGGAGAAGCCCGGGCACGATGCCGAATCCCTCCCACAGCGAACCACCGGGGAACCCCTGGGGGCAGGCGGCAAAATAGTCGATGCACGGGTCGGCGGCGGTGCACCCCGCGGGAACCAAGTCGGGACAGGTCAGCGCCACCGGCAGGGACCAGGTGCCGACCAACGAGAGGCTCACCAGGGCGGCCAGTGCGAGGGCGATGATCACGTCGCCATAGGGGAAGCGGAGGAAGGCGTTCTGCCGGGTGGTCCCCGGATTCAGGCGCCGGCCCAAGGCCGGCGATCTCGCGTCCACCATGCTGGCAACCCCCGTGGTGATCCGACCATCACCTCATCCCGGGCGCGGTATAGCAGAAGCCGGCGGGCTGTGTCTGCGAAAGTGGGGCGCCGGGCCGGCGACCCCGCCCCTCGCGTCTGGTAAGCCGCCGCCTCAGAGGATGTAGCGGCGCAGATCGTCGTTGCCGATGAGGTCGCGCAGGCGGTCGAGCACCATGGCGCGGTCGACGACGACCTTCTGCCCGGTGAAGTCCTCGGCGCGGAACGACACGTCCTCGAGGACCTTCTCCATGATCGTGAACAGCCGGCGCGCGCCGATGTTCTCGTCCTCCTCGTTGACGCGGTATGCCTGATGGGCCAGCTCGGCGACGCCGTCGTCGGTGAAGGCGAGCTCGACGTCCTCCGTGCCGAGGAGCGCCTGGTACTGCCGGGTCAGGGCGTTGTTCGGCTCGGTGAGGATGCGGGCCAGGTCGTCCTCGCCCAGCGGGCTCAGCTCCACCCGGATGGGGAAGCGGCCCTGGAACTCGGGGATCAGGTCGCTCGG
>Ga0181520_10000515_pt1 | contig 84814 bp, 61 predicted proteins | sample PEATcosm2014_Bin_29_FD_132451 | JGI IMG/M metagenome (GOLD analysis project Ga0181520, IMG submission 132451) | Peatland microbial communities from MTU Mesocosm Facility, Houghton, MI, USA - PEATcosm2014_Bin02_30_metaG | ecosystem: Environmental > Terrestrial > Soil > Wetlands > Peat | place... | reverse complement strand
TTGAGATCTGGTTTGGCCGGATTGAGCGCGAGGTTATCGCCCGCGGAGTGTTCACTTCCGTTCGTGACTTGGCGCGCAAGCTGATGCGCTACATCCGCGCTTATTCAAAGACGGCACGCCCGTCAATTGGAAATACGCCGATGCCCGTCGTCGGGTGCGGCCATGCTAACGAATTCACCGCGACAGGCCACTAGTGTATGGATACGCGCGAGAACTTCGGAAGTTCCGCCCCTTATTAACTACTGTTATGGTACGCGAACAAACTCATAAACGGGGTTTAACGGGAGCAAGCCAGAATCCCGTGTCCACTTGGCTGCGCCCTTCAGCGTTCGGTTCTAACTGTCCGTTCGGTGCTATCGAGTTCGGTATCCTGGCTCATCTGAGTGGGCGCATCGACTGCCGCCTGCGCTGAACGTGCGTGCATGAAAGTCGTCTGCTAACATAGCTTCTCGTTGACGAAGCCAGTTGCATGGCGGATGCGTGTCCGGTCCGGAGAAGATATGAAGCGCCGGTACTTCTTGTGTGGGGTGGCGCCGCTCGGGGCCCGCGGGGCGATCGCCCAGAATGCGCGAGCCACGGCGGCGAGAGAATCTGAGAGCAGGCGGCGGGTCGAGCAGGCCACTGCGGCGGCCATGGCCATGCAGCGCCGCGATTGGGAGCAAGGCATCTTCGCTCGAGCCATGCTCGAAGCGGACAACCGCGAAGCGGTTGTTTTGCTGACCAGGGCGGCCATCATTCAGCGGGTACGGGACGGACGCCTGGCGGTGGTGGTGAGCGGCAGCCCCACGGACCCCGCGATGGGCGGCGAAGCCTATGTGCGAGCCGCCGAGTGGACCGGGGACCGGCAGATTCAAGAGGCGGTGCAAGGGCTACTCGAGTGGATCCGGAGCAGGGCGCCGCGAGCCACGGATGGCGTGCTCTATCATTCCTTCGGAGGACCCGAAATGTGGTCCGACGGGTTCAACTGCGCGCCGCCCTTCCTTGCCGCGATGGGGTTTTACGACGAGGCGCTGGCGCAAATCGAAGGCTATCGGAAGCGGCTTTGGAACCCGGAGGCAAAGCTTCTCTCGCACATTTGGGACGATGGGAGACAGCAGTTCAAGGACAAGCATTTCTGGGGAGGCGGCAACGGCTGGGCCGCAGCGGGTCTGGCCCGCGTGATCCGGCGACTGCCGCGTGAGCGCCGCCCCGACCGCGAACGCCTGGCAGCTTTTGCGAAGGACATCGTGGATGGCAGCCTGGGGCGCCAGCGCCCCGACGGACTGTTTCACAACGTGGTTGACCAACCGGACACTTTCGTTGAGACGAACCTCGCTCAGATGCTCTCATTCGCAATTTATGAAGGGACATCGGGCGGCTGGCTTCCCGAAACTTATCGAGCGAAAGCGGACCGGATGCGAGACGCGGCCCGGACGAAGATGGACGCATCCGGGTTCGTGCAAGGCGTCTGTGGGGCGCCCGGTTTCGATCATCCGGGAATTTCGACGGAAGGTCAGTCGTTCTGCATCATGATGGAGGCGGCCGGCGTCAAGGCGGTGGCCCGCGGCTAAAATCGGAACTCAAAAAGGAGAAGTGGTATGCCTGTTAGAAGACTATCCTCACTGCCCGTGGTTGCGGCCGGACTTGCGTTCATGGCTGTGTCTCCGGCGATCTTGGGCCAGAACACGCCCACAGCGAAGCCATCCCAAGCGACGCCGCTGATGGGCCTGCTGGACCGTTTCACCGCAGCCGGCGTGCCGGCCATGGGCCCCGCTGAGACGGAGGTGGCCCCTCGCAAGTGGGACCAACCCATACCGCCGGGCCTGCCGGGCAACGGACGGGCCCAGCACCCAATGCTCTACATCGGCGAGGGCTACAACAAGATCCTTCTCGTCAATAAAGGCAAGATCATTTGGACGTATTCCACCGGGACTGGCTGGGAATACGACGACGTGTGGATGCTCTCCAACGGCAACGTTCTTTTCAGCCGCATGCAGTACGTCGCCGAGGTCACGCCTGACAAACAGGTCGTGTGGCGTTACGACGCCCCCGAAGGGACCGAAATCCACACCTGCCAGCCAATCGGCTTGGACAAGGTGATGTTCGTCCTGAACGGCCTGCCGCCCAAATTGATGGTGGTCAACACCAAGACCAAGGCCGTCGAGGTGCAACACGACCTGCCGGCTCCCAGCCTGACCGACCGCGGGACCGTGCACGCGCAGTTCCGCCGGGCGCGCTACACGGCGCAGGGAACCTACCTGATTCCGTTCCTGGAGATGGGCCAGGTTGTGGAATACGATAGGGATTTCAAGGAGGTCTGGAAGTACCAGATTCAGAGCCCTTGGGCCGCCATCCGCCTCAAGAACGGCAACACGCTGATCACCGACGAAAGGGACATCCTTACGCGTGAAGTCAATCCCAAGGGGGAGACGGTGTGGGAACTCAGGCTGGGCGACCTGCCGGAGGCATACCGCTTCATCAACACGCAGAGCTGCACCCGGCTGGCGAACGGCAACACCATCATATGTTCGCGCGGCGATGACGGAAAGGGACCCCAACTTGTCGAGGTCACCCCGGACAAGAAGGTCGTCTGGGTATTGCGAGATTGGGCGAACCTTGGCCCCGCGACCGCCGTGCAGGTTCTGGACGACCCCGGCATCCCGGAAAACCCCGGGGAATCGCAACACTGAGCAAGTGCTCGAAACGCGAGACGATATGAGGCTCATCGTGAAACTTCGGACTCTGCTCTGCGCTCCTCTCGTGTGTTCTCTCGCCCTGGTAGCCGGCCAGGTGAAAGTCCCTCCGGCCTCAACCACCGCTATTACGGAAATCCCGCATTTGCGAAAACAGGGGACCGCCACTCAGATGATCGTGGACGGCAAGCCGTTCCTCTTGCTGGCGGGAGAACTGGGCAACAACACCCCGAGCAGCCTCGAGTACATGAAATCGGTGTGGCCCACGCTCACCAAGACGAAACTCAACAGCGCCCTTGCGGCCGTTTCCTGGGCCCAGGTCGAACCGCAGGAAGGGAAGTTCGACTTCAGTGCGCTGGACGGCGTGATTCAGGGCGCCAGGGCTAACAACCTGCGTCTTGTGCTCTTGTGGTTTGGAAGCTGGAAGAACGGCGAGTCCACCTACGCGCCCGACTGGGTGAAGCGGGACTTCAAGAGGTTCCCTCGCACCCAACGCGCCGAGGGTGAAAGCGCCGAAGTGCTCAGCCCTTTCAGCGATGCGAACCGGGACGCCGATGCACGAGCTTTTGCGGCGCTGATGAGGCGCGTCAAGGCTGTGGACGGCCAGCAGCACACCGTCATCATGATCCAGGTAGAGAACGAAATAGAGACCTGTGACCGCTCGCCCGCGGCCCGGAGAGCATACGAGGGGCAAGCGCCGAAGGAACTGATGGACTTTCTTCAGGCGCACAAGGACGCCCTGGTTCCGGAGCTTCGCCAGGTATGGGAGGCGGCCGGATCCAAGACATCCGGGACCTGGGAGGAAGTGTTCGGGCACAGCGCCGCCGCGGGTGAGATCTCGATGGGATGGGCCTTCGCGCGTTACGTAGGCCGGGTGGCCGAAGCGGGCAAAGCTGAATACCCAATTCCAATGTACGTGAACAGCCCAGGGTCCGGATTTCGGAAAGGCCAACCCCCAGCCTGTCCGTGCGGCGGCGCCCCGATGCCCGACCTGATCGACGTCTGGCGCGCCGGGGCTCCGAAAATCGACATTTACTCGCCGGACATTTACGGCGGCGACTATCCGCTGATGTGCGCGCGCTACGCCCGCTCCGGGAACCCGCTGTTCATACCTGAGACGCGGGGATTTCCGCCGAACAACATGGCGGCCCGAATCCTCTATGCCTTCGGACGCCACGATGCGATCGGGACCTCGCTCATGGGGGTGGAAAGGCCACCGGCGCCAGACACCGAGCTGACCAGCGCCTACGACGTAATCCGCCAACTGGCGCCTCTGATTTCGGCTCACCAGGGCGATGGCACGATGTCCGCCGTTACGCTGGCCGCTGGGGACCCGCCGCAAAAGATCAAGGTTGGAACTTGGACTCTCGAAGCCTCATTTGTGATGCCGCGCGCTCAGCCTCCGGCGCCTCCACCGCCCGCGCCCATCTGGAATGCGGCGGCGATTTTCATTCAGACAGGTCCTGAAGAATTCTATGCCGCGGGCACGGGCGTGAACGTGCGTTTCATTCCCAACACGCCTGGTCCTCCGCTCGCCGGTTTGGCCACCGTGGAAGAAGGCGTTTTCGTAAATGGCCGCTGGGTTCCAGGGAGGCGAATGGCGGGCGACGACACCGGATCGCGCAGCGTGGTGCTGCCGAGGCTGCATGACGAGCCAATTGAGCATCCAGCCGTGTTCGGGCCAAGTCAGAAGGGCATCCAGCGCGTGACGCTGTACCGCTTCGAATAGGGAAGTATTCATGAAACTTCGCACTTTATTCTGCTACGTTCTGATGTGCGCTCCGACCCTCGTCGCGGGTCAGGGAAAAGCCACTCCGGCCCGAACCGCCGGCGCCGCGGAAATTCCGCATTTGCAAAAACAGGGGACCGCTACGCAACTGATCGTGGACGGCAAGCCGTTTCTGGTGCTGGGGGGCGAACTGAGCAACAGCAGCGGCACGAGCCCAGAGTATATGAAGCCGCTGTGGCCCAAGCTCGTCGACGGCAAGCTCAACACCGTCCTGGCGGGCGTCTCCTGGAACCAGATCGAACCGCGGGAAGGGAAGTTCGACTTCAGCGCGCTCGACGGCATCATTCGGGACGCGCGGATTCACAACCTGCGCCTGGCGCTCTTGTGGTTCGGAAGCTGGAAGAACAGCTGGTCCAGCTACGCGCCCGACTGGGTCAAAAAGGATTTCGAGCGCTTTCCGCGCGTCCAGATCGCAGGAGGCAAGAGCATAGAGGTGCTCAGCACCTTCAGCGACGCGAACCGGGACGCCGATGCGCATGCCTTCGCGGCCCTGTTGGGGCATGTGAAGGCAATCGACAGCCAGCAGCGCACCGTCATCATGATCCAGGTGGAGAACGAGATCGGCCTGCCGTCCGAGCCGAAGGAGTACCGCGACCGTTCGCCCATCGCCACCAAAGCGTACGAGGGACCCGTTCCAAAGGAGCTGATGGATTTCCTGCAACAGCACAAGGACACACTGGTCCCTGAGCTTGGCGAGGTTTGGAAGGCGGCCGGCTCAAAGGCTTCCGGGACCTGGGAACAGGTCTTTGGCCCGGGCACGGCAGCCGCTGAAATCTTCATGGGATGGAACTATGCGCGCTACGTCGGCCGGGTGGTCGACGCGGGCAAGGCCGAGTATCCGCTGCCGATGTACATGAACGCGTATACCCACGGGTTCGCGAAGGCGGGCGAACCTATACGCAACAGCGGCACGCCCATGCCCGACCTGATGGACGTCTGGAGAGCCGGAGCGCCGCGCGTCGATTTGCTCGCGCTCGACGTTTACGGCTCCGACTTCGCGTCGTTTTGCGCGGATTACAACCGATCCGGGAACCCCTTGTTTATACCCGAGACGAGGGGATTAGCGCCGTACGGGCTGGAGGCCCGGGTGCTCTACGCTTTTGGACGCCATGACGCCATCGGCGTTTCGCTGATGGGAGTGGAAAGACCGGCGGCGACTCCCGACCCTATTCTTACCGACGTCTTCGGCTTAATCGGGCAACTGGCACCCCTGATTGCGAAACACCAGGGCGACGGCAGCATGTCCGCCGTCCTGCTGGACCCGAAAGGCCCGCCTCAGAAGATTTCGGTGGGGAACTACACGATGGAAGCCGCGCCTCAGGGTCCCCCGCGCGGGGCGCCGCCATCGGAGAACTTCTCGGCGGCGATCTTTATTGCCGCGGGGCCCGACGAATACTACGCGGCCGGCACGGGCGTAAGTGTGAAATTCTCGACAAATCCGCCGGGACCCGAGTCGGTAGGAATCGGCACGGTGGAAGAAGGCTATTTCGAGAACGGCCGTTGGGTTCCCAGCCGGCAACTCGCGGGCGATGAGACCGGGCAGGGGCAGAACCTATCGTTACGGACTCATCCGGTGGATCGGCGCCCGGACCGCTTTGCCGGCATCCAGCGCTTCACTCTGTACCGCTATCGCTGAACTAGCTGCTTGCTGGCGCAAAAACTGTGTTTTGACGGGCGTCACGCGGCGCCGGAATAGGACAATAGGATGAGAAAAACCCGCAGTTTCCTGGCTATCGTGTTCGCCTTTACCGCTCTAACCGCGCCTGCGCAGGTGAAGGAGCGGCCGATTCCCCGCCTCGTCAAGAAAGACGGGCGCTGGGCGCTGTTTGTGGATGATGCCCCCTACTTCATTTTGGGCGCGCAAGTGAACAACTCGAGCGGATGGCCCGCGGCGCTCCCGAAAGTGTGGCCCGCCATCGAATTCATGGGCGCCAACACCGTCGAAATTCCGGTCTACTGGGAGCAGTTCGAGCCGCAGCAGGGCCGGTTCGACTACAGCGTGGTCGACACTCTCCTGGCTCAGGCCCGGACCCATCGGCTGCACCTGGTGCTGCTCTGGTTCGCCACATGGAAGAATGGCAACCCGCACTATATTCCGGAGTGGATGAAGCTGACGCCGGAGCGCTATACCCGGGTGGTGGACGGAAACGGCGTCCCGGCGGATTCGCCATCGCCATTCTGCGCCCCCTCGCTCGACGCGGACACCAAGGCCTTCGCCGCTTTGATGCGTCACCTCAAGGCGGCGGACCCGCAGCGCACGGTGCTGATGGTGCAGGTGGAGAACGAGCCGGGCACGGGCGGCGATCTTCGCGATCATTCGCCGGAAGCGCAGAAGCTCTTCGAGAGCCCGGTTCCGGCCGATGTCATCAAGGCCATGCACGCTCCATCCCGATCGCCTTCCCCAAATTGGCAGGCGGTCTTCGGCCCGGACGCCGGCGTCTGCTTCCACAATTGGTCGGTGGCGAAGTACATCGGACACGTGGCCGCCGCCGGCAAGGCGGCCTATCCGCTCCCCCTCTATGTGAACGCCGCGCCGGGAACGCATCGCTGCGCCGTATTGCCGGAACCCGCCCAACCCGGCGCGCCGGCCCGGTACGAGGATGGCGGCCCGAGCAACAACGTGGTTCCGATCTGGAAGACTGCCGCGCCCGCGCTCGATATGATCTCACCCGACGACTACGCCACCGACTCGACGGGTTATCTAAAGGCGCTCGATATCTACCGCCGCGAGGACAACGCTTTGTATGTGCCGGAGACCGGAGGCAGCCCACGGTTTTTCTTCTTCGCGCTTGGCCACCAGGCTATTGGCTTTTCGCCCTTCGGGATAGACTTTACCAGGATCAAAGCCATTCCGGACTCCGCTCGGCCGAAGGACGAATTGCTTACTCCGTGGGCGCGCACGGGGACCAAAGAGTTCGTCGCTCCCTTCGCGCCTACCTATCATTTGATCGGCCCAATGGCACGCGAGGTCGCCAGCCTTAATTTCGAGGGCAAGCTCCAGGCCGTCGCCGAAGAGCCCGGGAAGGTCGAGCAAACGCTTCGGTTTGGAGCTTGGGACGCCGTTGTGTCCTATGGCATTTGGACACGATATGGCCGCCCCGCGGGTAATCCTCAACCAATGGGAGGATCCCTGGTTGCCCAACTCAAGGACAACCAGTTTCTGGTGACCGGATTCTACTGCCGCGTCGATTTCCGTCCCGCCGCGCCGGATAAGCGCCGCCAGTTTCTGCGCGTCGAAGAGGGGACCTATGAGAACGGCGCCTTCAAGTTCCTTCGCCTCTTGAATGGCGACCAGACCGATGGAGGTCTGGATTTCAGTTCCGAGCCGCTGGTTCTGCGCGTCTCCGTGGCGAGCTACTGAAAACACCAGCGCCGCGAGAATCGCGGAGCGGCGGTGTGACATGCCTTCATGCGTAAGGCGCGGCCATGGCCCCGGGGCAATCGCGAGACTGACTATTCGTACCGATAGACCGTCACTCGCATCACGGTATTCGCCCGCAGGCTCAGAATCTCCCCCTGCCCCGTGTCGTCGCCTCCCAACTGCCGGACCACGACCCACTTGCCGTCCACGAACCGCCCCTCCTGCACATCGCCGAGCCCTACCGTCGCGGGTCCCGGCGAGTTGGGCGTAAACGCAATCCGCATCCCACCCGAACCAGCGCACATGAAGAACTCGTCCGGCCCCGAAGCGACCAGAATCGCGTTGGCTTGCGCCGGCCCTGGCTGCGCGCCCTGGCCGCCGCGTCCACCCGTCTGAGCTTGTGGCGGTCCCGTTTGTGCCGCCTGCCCGCGCCCGGCTGGAGCGGCCGGCTCCGGCGCGATCGGCGCACGGCCCCTGCCAATGTAACTGAGGTTGAGCGTGTAGTCGCCCAGCCGGACACTCTTCGGCGCGTCCCCCTGATTCATGAGTACTGTCGCAATCGTATCCTTTCCCTGTTGCGCCAGAATCGCAGGCGCCATCTCCGAGAGCACGCGGTAGGCCGCGGCCAGCTCGTTATCCGGCGCTACGCTCCGCTCGATGCCGAACGGCGAAAACCCGATAGCGTTGTACTTGCCGACGGCCAGAAACGCATTGGCTGCGTTGGCGCTGGTCTCAGGAACGAAAAATGGATTCCCGTTTCGCGTGAACCTTTGGGCGACCTCGTCGAAGTACTGCAAATAGAGGTCCGGCGCGAGGATGTCCACGGCCGGCGCGCCAGCGCGCCAGATGTCGTGCACCTGCGGCAACGGCCCACCGCTCGGGTACGTCCCTGGCCACGCCATATTCGGCTGCTGCAGCCAGGCATTCACGTACATCGGGATGTTGTATTCCGCCTTGCCTTGCTCTACCACCTTGTTCACGTACTTCGCATAGTTCCAAGCCATGAAGAACTCATCCGCCGGCCAGTGCAGCTTGCGCCAGCCGCTCTGGTACTCCTCCTGGCTCAGCGGAGGACTGTTGGTTTGAATGGGCATGTCCACGCTGTCGGGTTTGCCCGGCCCGAAAACTTCCTCCCACGTCCCGGAGGTTTTGGAGCCATTGGCCGTCCAGACCTCTTTAAGCTCCGGCGCCAACGTGTCCTTGTGCTGCTGGAGGTAGTCCATCAGTTCCTTCGGCACAGGTCCGGCGAATGCCTGGTTGGCCGCATCGGAGCGGTCGCGCGAGTCACGGAGCACGCCCACCTCGTTTTCCACCTGGATCATCAGGACGGTGTGCCGCGGGCCGTCCACTTCCTTGATGTGGCGCATCAGGGCCCGGAAAGCCCGCGCATCGGCGTCGCGGCTAGCGTTGCCAAACGTGCTGAGCAGTTCGATGCTCCTGCCGCCTTTGATCCGGATTCGCGGGTACTTCTTGTAGTCCCGCTTCACCCACGTTGGCGCGTAGCTGGAAAGGCCGTTTTTCCAACTCCCAAACCACAGAAACACGAGCTTCAAATTGTTGCGCCGGGCCTCCTGGATCAAGCCGTCCGTCAGCGCAAACTCGTACTTGCCTTCCGCCGGTTCCATCTGGGCCCAGGAGATGGCGGCCAGCACGCAGTTCATGTTGCCCGCCACCAGCCGCGGCCAGATCGGCTGCATGTTCTCCAAACTGGTCGCCGTGTTGTTCCCCAACTCTCCCGTCAGCGCCAGAAAAGGCTTGCCGTCCACAATCAACTGCGTCGCCGTCCCCTGTTTCTGCAAGTGGGGGATTCCCGATGCGGCCTGTCCGTAGCAGGGGGCCGTAATCGCCGCGGCGCAACACGCCAGCGCGATCCGTGCGATGGTCATCGATTTCATGTCAATAAACCCCAAGTGAAACTCGCAATGCGATCGGTTCGGTGCGAAGGTTGAGGCCGTTGTCGGTTTCGTCGCCGTTCAGGATGCGAATAAACTTGAAGGCCCCGTTTTCGTAGGTCCCCTCTTCCGCGCGCATGAACTGGCGATGCTTATCCGCCTGCGTCTGCCGGAAATCGACGCGGCAGGAGGATCCAGCGACCAGGAACTGGTTGTCCGAGAGTTGCGCGACCAGCGCCCGTCCGGTTGGGTTCGCTGGAGTCACCGCGGCCTGCGCGCGCCCGCCCCGCCCGCCTCCGTAGGAGACGATCGCATTCCACGCCCCGAAATGCATCGTTTGCGTCGGCGCACCGGCTTCTTCCGCGACGGCCTGGAGCTTGCCCTCGTAATTCAGGCGGGCGACATCCCGCATCATCGGGCCGATAATCCTATAATTCTGCTCCGTGGGGGCGAATTGATCCTGAGGCCCGGGCGCCGCGGCGGTTGGAACTGCGGCGGGAGAACCGGCCTGGGGCGCCGCGGCCGGGAGAATCGTTGGAGCAGCGGGCGGAACGGAGGGAACCGTGCTGTAGTCCAGGCCGAAGGGCGAGAAGCCGATGGCCTGAAGGCCGAGAGCGGAGAAGAAGAACCGCGAAACCTGCGCGCCCCCGCTGGTTTCGGGGACAAACAAGGGATTATCGTCACGGTGGTAGAGGTCCAGCACTTTCAGGTATGCGACCGGATCATTCATGTAAATGTCGGGCGCTTCGATATCGATGGCCGGGGCCGCGACTTTCCAGATGGGAATCACGTTATCGGTGGGCCCGCCGGCTTCATAGCTTCCGGGTGCGCCCGGCTTGATGGGATCGCGCAGCGCGGCATTGGCGTAAAGCGGCAGCGCATAGACCGCCTTCCCCGCCGCCGCGACCTTCCCTACGTATGTGGCTACGGCCCAGGCGTGGAAGTTCACTTCGGCTTCCACCCCGAAGGCATCCGTCCAGTTCGCCGGAGCGCCGGCCGGCTTGCCCATGGCCTTGAGCACTTCCGGCGGAACGGGCGCTTCGAAGAGCTTTTGGGCGGCCGGTGAATAGTCGCGCGTCGAGCCCCACGTGCCGGACTCGTTCTCCACCTGCACGATGATTACGGTGCGCTGCGCATCGAACGCCTTCAGGTGGCGCATGAACGCGGTGAACGCCCGGATATCCAGCTCCTGCGACGCGGTGCAGAACGGCGAGGGCGAATCCGCCGGCCGCCCGTTCTTGTCGATCAGGTGGAAGTACTTCGCCGGGTCCGCTTTCATCCACTCCGGCGTGTAGTGCTGGCTGCCGTTTTTCCAGGTACCGAACCATAGCAGGTCGAGGCGCACATGATGTTCGCGCGCCTGGGTGACGATGGTATCGACCACGGAGAAATCGAACTGTCCCTGATGGGCTTCGATCTGCTCCCAGTAGACGGGTATTTCCAGAGTATTGGCATGGAGGTATTCGATAGCGGGCCATACCTTCGGCAACATGCCCGGCCAGCCGCTCGAATTATGCGCCTGGGCGCCCAGCATCAGGAACGGCGCCCCATCCACCATCAAGGCGTAGCGCCCGTCCTTCTTCACCACCTGCGGGATGGGCCGCTCCTTCACCGGCGGTTGCTGCGCCGCGGCGCCAGAGATCGCCAGAAGAGCAACGAACGTGGCCAGGCCGAGGCCGTTTGCAACATGCACGATATTCATGTCGGACGAAGTCCTTTCCGTTGAACGAGTTGTTGGATCGCGATCTACAATCCCACGCCGATCGCCTGTTGAAGCTTGATGTCGGCCGAGGAGCCTCCCACCATCAGGTTGACCTTCTCGTCCTCCACCACCCACTGTTTCTTCTGCTCATCCCAGTAGGCCAGGTCCTTGGCCTTGAGCGGGAACAAGACGATCTTCGTCTCGCCGGCCTTCAGGGCGACGCGTTGAAAGCCTTTAAGTTCTTTGATGGGCCGCTCGACCTTGGATCCCATGTGCGTCACGTACAACTGAACCACCTCCTGGCCGTCCCGTTTGCCGGTATTGCGAACGTTGACGGTCACGTTCATCTGGCCGTCTTTGGCCATATGCGAGGAACTGGGGCGAAGGTTCGAGTAAGCGAACGTGGTGTAACTCAATCCGAAGCCGAATGGATACAGCGGCCGACCCTTGAAGTACATGTAGGTCCGCCCATTGCGGATGTTGTAGTCCATCATGGGCGGCAAATCGTCGACCGATTTCACCCAGGTTTGCACCAAACGCCCGGCGGGGTTGTAGTCGCCAAAGATAACGTCGGCTAGAGCGTTGCCTTCTTCCTGGCTGTTGTGGGCCATGTGCACGATGGCGGGCACGTTTTCCTGGGCCCAGTTGATGGCGAACGGAAAGCTGGCCTTGAGCACCACGATGGTCCGCGGATTAGCCTTGAACACGTCCTTGATCAATTGTTCCTGCGCGGGTTGTAGGTCGATGGAAACCCGATCGATGCTTTCCTTGCCCTCGCTGGGGTCGCACTTGCCACCGTACGACATGGTTTCGCAGGTCGGGTGGTTGCCGACCACAACGATGGCGACATCGGAGGCCTTGGCCGCTTCGGCCGCCGCATTGTTGTCGTTGTTGAGGGCGAAATTCACCTTGACGCCATCGCCGACTTTGTTCTTGATGCCGTCGAGCGGGGTAATCGAATAGGGGTACGAGCCGCTATACCAGTCCCAGGCGACGTCGTTGGACCGCTGGCCGATCACCGCAATGGACCTCAGCTTGGACTTGTCCAAAGGCAGCAGGTTGTTCTGATTCTTCAGCAGCACGATCGCTTCTTGCGTCACCTGGCGGGCCAGCAGCTTGTTCTCCTCCCTCGCCGGAGGCTCCACGCCGTCTTTGATCTTGGTGTAGGGAACCATCTCGGGAGGATCGAGCATTCCGAGTTGAATCATCACCCGAAAGCTGCCTCTGATGACTTCCTCAATCTCCGGCATGGTGATGATGTTCTTCTGGAGCGCCTGATTGACGGCGTCCTTGTATATGCCGTCGAGAAACTGGTTGATGCCCACTTTAATGGCGCCCGCCGCGGCCGTGGGCAGGTCCGGAAAGTACTTGTGAGCCCTCACCATGGCGTCGAGAGAACCGGCGTCCGTGGTGATGATGTGATTCACGCCCCACTCCTTGATGGTGATGTCCTTCAGGATCGGCTGGGCGGTCATGGGAATGCCGTTCATGCCGTTGTACGCGGCCATGTAAGAGCGTGCTCCCGCTTCGACGCCCATGCGGAACGGCACGGAGTAATATTCGCGCAAGAGCCGCTCGTCGAAGTTGGAGGACGATCCCATGCGGCCCTTCTCATTGCTGTTGGCCAGGAAGTGCTTCAATAGCGCGGCGGTCTGCCAGTACTTGCGATCATCGCCCTGGAGGCCGCGCACGAACGCGGCGGTCAGCGTGCCATTGAGGTAGGCATCCTCGCCGTAGCACTCTTCATTTCTGCCCCAGCGGATGTCCCGGCCGAGGTCCGAGTTCGGCGCGCGGACAATCAGGGACTGGGAGCCGCCGCGGCTGTACTTCGCGGTTTGGTTAAACCAGCGCGCTTCGTAGCCTTCCTCGGCGGCCGCCTTCTGGAGAAGATCGGCGTCCCAGGTCTCCCCAAGCCCGATGGACTGAATGAAGGTCGTCGTCGCTGTGCCATTGGGAGGTTTGCCTCGTGACAGTCCATGTAAGCCTTCTCCCTGGTTGTAACCTTTGATCCCGAGGCGGGTCAAAGTGGGACCGGGGCCGCCGCGCCCGCCGCCAAGGTAGTAGTTCGCGCCTAGAACGTCGACCTTCTCGGCCGGGGTCAACAGGGAAATGATGTTCGTGACCCTTTCCTCCATCGGGAGGCTGGGGTTCTGGAATGGATACTGATACTGCGTTTGGGCGGGCGTCTGGGCAACCCCGGCAACGATCCCGAAACCCAAAGCGCTCAACCATACTGTGACTAGTTTCATGCCCGTTCCTCCTGTTAGAAGAACACCTTCCACTCGACGTCTTGACCGGTCGTCGATAGATAGTCCACGGTTGTCAGACTGCCGTCAGCCGCGATCTTCGGCGTCAGTCCCCCGGACAGTTCCACGCGCTTCGCGGAGAAGCCATCCGGAACATAAATACGCAATTGATAAGGGTCGCCCGCCACCGCGCGCGAAACGCCGTGAAGCGTCCGCTGCGAGCCATCCCAGGCGAGGTCCTTGATGTCGAACGCCATCTGCCGGACATGCCGGCTGGTCGAGATGAGCGTCGGGTGGTCTTGCTTCTCGACGATGCTGTAGATGTCGCAGTCGTACGCGTTCAGCGGGCGCGTCGCGAAGCTGCCCTTGAAAGTCCCAATCAGTTTCTTGCTCCAAAATTCATAGACGATATACTCCTTGTTCGGGTCCAGACGCAGGTCCTTCGCCGCATCGAGCGAGGTCGTGAACGGCCGGCTGCCCGCGCCGGTGTAATTGAATACGGCCAGAACGTTCCATCTTCCAAACGGCCGTGCCACGGGCATATTCCAGACGCGCGCCGGCCGCCGGACGAATAAATCCACGGGATAGGAAACATCCATGGTGGGCGGGCTGATCCGTTTCAGCAACTCAATCCGGTCGGCCGGATAGGGCACATTCAAGGCTTCCGATAAGAAAAGCGTATTTCCCGCAATCGCGTGAAAGTTGGCATCCACCTTGCCCTGGGCATAAGTGAAGTCCTGTTTGTCCGGCGCGGCGTACTTGAAGATATGGAATCCGTCGGCGTCGTTCCAGAAGACGCGGCCGTTGTAGAAAAACCGGTTCGCGGATCCCAGCACGGATTCCGTCAACAGTCCCGTGAATTCCTTTCCCGCCAGGGACGATCCCGGCTCCTCGTACCCTTGATCGGCATCCTCCGAGATCCGGCAGATGTCCACAATCCCGTAGGAATGATCGACGGGCTGCATATTGGAACGGATGACCATTCGCGGGGCCTTCTGGTCGATCGCCTCGCGCCAGAGCATTCCATCCGCGCGATAGGTTTCAAGCCCGCTCATGAAGGGATCGTACTGTCCCGGCCAGGAGTCCCACCAGTCGGCAAAATCCATCTCCGCCCGCCCGGTGCTCTTCTCCTGACCCGCGATCCACTGAAGAATCCGGTCACGCTCCAGCTTGACAGTCAGGGGATTGGAGAAATCGATCACCCGTTCGCCGCCGTACTTGACGGTGTGTACCGGCAGATAGCATTCGGCCGGATAATTCACGCGGGCGGGGCGGCCTTGAGTGCCTCCGCCCATGCCATATATCCCAAAGCTCCCCTGCGGACCGGGGCCGCCCATGCCCCAGTAGAAATCGACCAGGCCATTATCCTTGAAGAACTTCGCGGCGCTCGCGTTGTTGCCTCCCGACATCCATCCGTGGAAGCGGCTGTAGTCGTTCGCTACCCACTCCCGGTCGTCCAGATCGATCGGCCGCCGCTGCTTGAGCCGTATGTCATGGGCGATGGCGATCAGGTCCGCCTGATGCTCCATGGCGCGAAGCGCGTCTTGATTGAAGTCGATAAGCAGCTTCTCTCCGGCGAAGCTCTTGCCGGGGGGTACCACGATCTTGTAGGCGCAATATCCCCGGACGTACATGCGGTCGGCGGCCTTGGCACCCCAACCGGACCTCACATCGAACCGGGCGGCTCCCTTGAAGGCCGTCACATGTCCCATCAACAGGCTGTTGCCCGTGTCGGCATCCCGAATCACGTGATTCACCTCGTAGGTCTTGGTGGCAATCAGATTTATCACGGATAGGAGATCGTATAGGTCGCGGTTGCGGGAGTGAGTTCCAAGCGAAATCCATTTGTCCTCGGCCCCGCCCAGGCGCGCATCGGCGGAGGCAAAATAAGTCATCTCGCCGACGTCGACCGCTTTGCCCGTCCTGTTCGTGCGGCCCAGGCTGACCAGGATGTCGTTCCCGGTCCTGCTGACCGAGAGGCGATACTCGAAATCGAGCTGCCCGGGTTTCTTCCCGCGTAGCGTTACCGTGGTGAACGATCCGAGACTGTTGGAGTCGTTGTTATCGACCGAGGATGTCACGGCCCAGCCGGCTGGATCGTCGCCAGGAAGAAAATAGACGTCGTTCAGCACCATTGGCGTCCCTTTGACCTCCGCCGACCAGCGGCAGGCCGTTGGGTCAACCGTGACCAGCAGGTTCCCGGCGTCCATCTTGATTCGCGTCGCCGCATGGACCGGCTGGAATGGAAAGAGAGCCAGCGCGGCGAACAATCCCGCCGCGCTTAGGTCGGTTTTCTTGTACATAGTTCCCTTTTCGCTACCCTACAACTTCCACCCCGCCCGGTAAGACGGAGTGACGTATTGACTTGCCTGAGCGTCGTTGCTCACCCGCATCGCGCCGGCGTCCCATTCGAGCGTCTTGCCGGTGCGGAGCGCCAGAGTCCCGAGTAAAGCCACTTCCGTGAGCTGACAGGCGAACTCAATCGGCAGGGCGGTGGGCACGCCGGCTTTGCAAGATCGGGTCCAATCGGTATAGTGGTCGGCCCTCTCGCAGCGCGGCAGTGTTTTCGGAGGCTGCTGGAAATCCCTGAACTTGCTTTCGGGCAGCAAGAGACCGCCAGGCAGCCCGCGAGCCGCAGTCCCTCCGCTGAGAGGCCTTCCGAACGGGGCAAAAGGGTTGCCGCCATAGTAGCTGCTCATCAACTTGCCTTGGTCGCCCACGAAGAGAACACCTTCGCGGGGCATGGCCGTGCCGTGGTCAAGTTCGGCTGGCCGCGGCGGCTTAATGCCTCCGTCATAGAAGAACATCTTCAGCGGCGGCATCTCGCCTCGCGCCGGGTACTCCCACAAAATCATATTGGCGGAACCTTCGGTTTCCGGCGTCGGAGTCTCCTTGCTCATGTCTTCGTAACGGGTCGAACGATACCCGTAAATGAGCGATGGCGCCTGAAGCCGCAGTTCTTCGAAATACGTGTGGAGCGTGTGGCACCCCATGTCGCCGACATCGGCGGTCCCAAAATCCCACCAGGCGCGCCAGTTTGCCGGATGGTACGCCTTGTTGTAGGGCCGGAAGGGCGCCGGGCCGATCCACAGATCCCAATCCATTCCGGCCGGAGGCGTCCCGGCGCCGGTTGGGCGGGTCAACGAGCAGGGATAGATGGGGTGAAACGTCCAGATGTGAATCTCGCGGATGGGGCCGAGCACGCCGGTATTCAGAATCTCCGTGGTGCTCCGGGCATAATCGGTGCGGGAATCCTGGATGCTGCCCTTCGTGACGATCTCCTTAGCCGCCAACAGCGCCTTCCGTACCGTTCGCACCTCGCCGATCGAGTGGGCGACCGGCTTGGCGCAGTAGATGTGCTTCTTCATGCCGATAGCAGCCATCAGCAGAATGGCGTGCATGTGGTCCGGGACGGCGATGATCAGGGCATCGAAATTGCGGGACTCTCTATCGAACATCTCCCGGTAATCGTGGTAGCGGCGGGCGGCGGGATAGGCGTCGAAGACCTTGGCGGCGTAATTGTGGTCCAAATCGCAAAGGGCGACAATCTCTTCTTGCTTGCACGCTTCCAGATAATTGCGGCCCATGCCGCCGATCCCCACCGCGGCGATGGCCAGTGTGTCGCTGGGCGCCTGATAACCGGCGCCGCCCAAAACACGCCGGGGAACCACCAGCGGGGCCAGACCGGCCACAACCGCTCGGCGCGACAGCGCCACGTTCGGTCCTTCACCGAGTTTTGTCGTTAGCACACCACATAGTAAGTCCAACACTACCGTTGCGCCAGATCCACCGGTCGATTCCGCACCAAGTTACGGTAAAACGCCTGAGGTAACGTTACGTAGCGGTAACTGTACAGCCGTTTCGGGTCCGAATCGCCATATATAGGCTATAGTGCTAGTGATTTCAAGGAAACCTGCGTGAAGACCTTCTTGCTTGGCGCGGCATTAGCCACAGTCGCGACCGGCGTATTCGCTACGTTGTTGGCCGCCCAGGACCTACCGCCTTTGAACGACGGGAGCGGCCACGGCGACCCGCCGTTTCTATTGGAAACTGGCTGGAAGCCCCTCTTGAACGGCAGGAACCTCGATGGCTGGCAGTTCGTCGATTCCACCAAAAAGGGCCAATGGGTCGTCACCAGGGCGGTCGTTTGGGGCGGAACCTCGAATCCCACCTTGCTGACGGCCGTGCCTGGGTCAGGCGACCGCATCGTGAACACCGGCGTGGACCCCAAGGGTAACGCTTCCAACATATACACCACCGAGAAGTTCGGGGATGTCGAAGTCTATGTTGAGTTCATGGTCGCGGCGCATTCCAACTCCGGCTTCTTCATGCACGGGCTTTATGAGACGCAGATCTGGGATAGCTGGGGCTTCACGCCCCGGCTGGATACGGACCGGTGCGGTGCCATGTACCACTACGACGGCGGGCCAATCGGCGGAATCGACGGCGGGATCGTACCCATGGTGCGCGCAGACCGTCCCCCGGGGCAATGGCAGTCGTTCCAATATTGGTTTCAGGCCCCGCGTTTCGATGCCGCGGGGAAGAAGATTGTCCCCGCCAAGTTTCTGCGCATCCTGCACAATGGCCAGTTGATACACGAAAAAGTGGAAAGGCTCGGCCCGACCGTCGCTTCCATGAAGATTCCCGAGGCCGCCACGAACCCGATAATGCTGCAAGGCGATCACGGCGCCGTGGCGTTCCGAAACATCTACGTGCGACCGCTGCGCCTGCTGCCTGACCCGCCGGCTCCGGCGTCGGAACCCACCGGACAGGCCCCCATGCCGGCAGGCGGCAGAGGAGGGCGCGGCGCAAATCCGCCCGCCCCACCGGCCAAACAGTGAGGAGGAGACCGCTCTGATGAACACGAACGATTCGACCAAGAACCCGCTGTCCCGGCGCGCCGCTATCGCCGCCGGTCTCGCGCCGCTGGTGGTCCCGCGCCACGTGCTCGGAGGACAGGGCTACCGGGCTCCCAGCGACAAGTTGGCCATTGCCGCCGTGGGCGTCGCCGGCATGGGACGGAACTACCTAAACGGCTGTAAAGACGAAGCCATCGTCGCCTTGTGCGACCTGGATTTCGAATTTGCCGCTCCGGTATTCAAGACCTATCCATCCGCCCGCGCCTATCGCGATTTCCGCCAGATGTTCGACAAGGAGGAGAAGAACTTCGACGCCTTGATCGTAGCCACCCCGGACCATTGGCACTCCCATCTGGTGCTGGCCGGCTTGGCCATGAACAAGCACATTTACTGCGCGAAGCCCATAACCCATTCGGTCGCGGAGGCGCGAGCGGTAAAGGCGGCCGTGCTGGCTTCCAAAGTCACCACCAAAGCCAGCATTCAGGATTCCCGCACCAGTTACGCGCGCGCCACCACCGAACTCCTGCTGACCGGCGCCATCGGCCCGATTCACCAGGTCCATCTCTGGACTCCCACTTACAGTCCCAGCGGCCTGGCAAGACCCGACGCCCAAACCCCGCCCGACGGCATGAACTGGGACGAATGGTGCGGCCCGTCGCCCGCGCGGCCGTATCACAAGACCTATCACTACGGCAATTGGCGGCCCTGGTGGGACTTCGGCACCGGGACCATCGGCGACTTCGGCTGCCACACGCTCCAGATGTTCCACGACGAACTGGAAATGGGCGCCCCCGACTGGGTGAGCGGCGTCGGAAGCCAAGCCTTCTCGCTGTCCGGCCCGGTGCAGAATCCCGAGTGCATGAGCATCGCCAACACCATTCAATGGCACATTCCCGCCCGCGGTGCCAAGCCGCCAATGATGGCGTTCTTCTATGATGGCGGGCTGCTGCCGCCGCGGCCGGAAAGCATGCCAGCGGAGGTTCCCATGCCCGGCGGCGGCATCATGTTCGTGGGCGAGAAAGGCGTGCAAGTTTCCGCCTTTTATGGGGGCAACCCCTGGCTGCCTTTCGGCGCGCAACCCCGGCCGGGACAGCAGGTGCGCGGCCTGCCCGGCGGCTGGCTCCTGCCGGAGGCCCAATTCAAGGATTTCCAACAGCCGCCGGCGACGCTGCCGCGCTGCGAAAAACCGGATCACTACACCGAGTGGGTGCGCATGTGCAAAGCCGGCAAGAAATCCATCACGCCGATCGAGTTCGCCTGCGGACTGACGGAGTTCGCCCTGTTGGGAACGCTCGCCCTGCGCCGCTACGCACAACCCGTTGCGCCGCCAAGCGCCGGCGGGCGCGCAAACCGCGAGGCGAAAGTCCTGGCGTGGGACACAAAGGCCATGAAGATCGCCAACGACGATGCCGCCAACGGCTCGGTTGACCCGCCGTACCGCAAGGAGTGGGATTACAAGGCGTGAGCCTGCCGCGCGGCATGGCCGGCGTGGGAGTGAACGGCTACGCGATGGCCCAGTTCAACAACTTCAAGGTTGATCCTTTGAAACCGTGACGCCGGGTCTTTTCACTTCGCGCACCAGAACGAGCGAAGAATTAGCTGGGTCGTCCCGTACGATGTCTGTTCGGATCACCGCTTGAAAGAACTCCGGCAAGGCCCGCTGCCGGACCGGGTCGAACTGTCTCAGTAACTCTGCCACGCCCGCCGTGGAGGCGAGGAATTCGATTCCCGCCGAAGTCCCATAGGTGTCGAGTCCCGCGGAACTCACGATCTTGGTTCCCGGCGCGATCCCGGGCAGAACGCTGATCAGCGCATAACTGGCTTTCAGCGCCTTCGTTCCGGGGTCGGACTCCGAGACGTAGCATGCTTGCTCGCCGGGCTGTGGATTGGAGTTGACGATTTGGCCCTCGTTATTGCAGACTAGCGGCGTCTGGCCGGGATTGACCTTGTCTTGCAATTCGTTGGCCCAGGGGGACCCCAAGAAGATCACGTTCGCTTCCCGCATAGCATCGTATGTGAGCGCCCGGCTGCGAATCACCTTCAAGGGCCGGCCGGCTTCCGTGAATAGCTTCGTGAGGCGGTAGACGCTAAGTACTTCGCCAGTGCCCGTCCAGCTACTGCTGAAGATGAAATTGGAACCGAGCCTGACAATCTCGGGGTCTACATTGGCGTCGCCCGGCGAAATATTCACCGGCACGCCAACGGGAACGCTCACCGGACCCGAATACGGGAGGAGAACTTGATTGCGCGACGTCCGGAAGCGCAGGAACACAGGATTTGTGAACGAGATCACGCAGTCGAAATCGGGACGGAGCATGCCGCCCCAGACGGCCGAGAGCGGCAGCGCGCGAAGGTCTTCCCGCCCCACGGGCGCGCGGCGCCCAATCTCCATCCGGAAGGCGAGTGCGCTCGTTAGAACCCCTGCGAAAAACACTGCGGCGAACGCACCCCACACCAGCGCGCGCGGGCGTCTGGTTGCCGGCCCAGCGGGAAGAGCCGTCAATTCGCCCTCAGAACTACTGGCCCCAGGCGCCGGGACTCCGGCGGCAAACTGTTCTTGATGGCGCTGAAACGACGGGATGTAGCTTCCCTTGGGAATCGTAATCCGGAACTCATCGGCCGCGCCCTCGGCTTCGTAGTACCCTTCGAGGGTCTTGCGAAGCCGGTGTGCTTGGACGCGAACGCTGTTATCCAACCGGCTATCGAAACTGGCGGGACGCCCAAACACGTCCATCGCGATGGTCGATTCCTTAATGTCGTCGGCCGAGCCTTCGGCGCACTTCCGAATCAGATAATCCAGAAGTTGGCGCAAACTGGGCGACTTGCGGAATCTATCGGCCCGCAGCAGCCGTTCGAGGTACTGTGTTAGGTCCCCAATATCCGCCGCGGCGGGGAACTGCGGTTGAGGTACATTCATTTTCGACGTCCCCGGGACGGTTCTTTCAGCTCAGTTTAACACGATGGTTAGTTTAGTAAGTCGCGGATGTGTGTATGCTGGACAGCAGCCGATGGTCTTAAATGGAGATGGCGGCGATGAACCGACGGTATTTCTTGTGTGGGGCGGCGTCGCTCGGCGCGGACCGGGCGATCGCCCAGGATGCGCGCAGGGCCTCGGCGCAAGAATCCGGGAGCAGGCGGCGGGTCGAGAAGTCCGCGACGGCAGCCATGGCTATGCAGCGCCGCGATTGGGAGCAGGGCATTTTCGCTCAGGCCATGTTCGAAGCAGACAACCAGGATTTCAAGGAGGTCTGGAAGTACCAGATTCAGATCCCTTGGGCTGCCATCCGCCTCAAGAACGGCAACACGCTGATCACTGGCGAGAGGGACATCCTTACACGTGAAGTCAATCCAGCGGAGGAAACGCGGGGAGATCGCCGTCAAGAGCGGCGCCCCGATTGCTAAGAGGAAGGTCGAATGAAGGCGCAGTTCAGCCGCGGCCTATTTCACCGGGAGGCCCGATGCGCTGGCGAGCCGCAGTCGATTTTCAGTCGACATCGATAATGCCGCGGCGAAATGCCTCCGCTACCGCCTGCGCCCGGTCGTTGCAATCCAGTTTCGCAAAGAGATTGCTGGCGTGAACTCTGACGGTTCCCTCGCCTATGGTGAGATCGGCTGCAATCTCCTTGTTTGACTTACCCTTCGCGATCAGTTTCAGAATCTCCAATTCCCGCGCGCTCAAAGGCGCGTGCGGGAGACTCTCCGCCAGTTGGGCTGCGATTTCGGGCGGAAGCGGCCGTTGTCCAGCATGGACCGCGCGGATCGCATCTACCAGATCCTGACCCTTGACGTCCTTCAGAAAGTACGCCCTGGCGCCCGCCTTGAACGCCCGCGAGATGTTCTCGTCTCCGGCGTAAGTCGACAACACAATGATCCGCGCGCGTGGGAACTTCTCGATGATTCCGCTAATGGCGCCGATCCCGCTCACGCCAGGAATCCGAAGGTCCATTAGAGTGACATCGGGCTGGTATTGCTCGAAGTCTTCGATCGCCTGCTTCCCGTTTGCGGCCTCCGCCACGGTGACCATGTCTTGCTGGCTGTTGATTATCGCCTTGAGCCCAACCCGAACGACAAAATGATCTTCCACAATCATGATGCGAATTTGCGATGCCTGGCCCATAGCCTGTTTCCTTCCATTCCGCCTCTCTAGGCCGAGAGCGGCACGATGATCAGCACTTCGGTTCCCTCACCGGGCGCGCTTCGGAGCGTGAAGCGCCCGCCGATCCTCTCGGCTCGGTCGCGCATGCCGGTCAATCCGTAGTGTCCGATTCCGAGCGGGATCGCTGTCTCCGCATCGAAGCCGCGCCCGTCGTCCCGCACACGCAAGACTAGGTCCTCCCGCTCGTACCTCAACTCGACGTCGATCGCCTGGGCATGGGCGTGTTTGATCGCGTTTGCCAAAGCTTCCTGGAAAATGCGCAGAAGATTCTTCTCCGTAACCGCGTTCAGCCGCTTCGGAGCGCCCACCACCAAGACGGAGGGCTGAATCGCGGAGTTGGCTGCCATTTTCCTGGCGATCGCGGGCAGCGCCGTGGGCAGTTCTTGCTTCTCGATCTCGTCGGAACGCAGATCCCCGACGGCGCGCCTGACTTCCGCCAGGCTGTACCGCGTCAGGTTGCAGGCCTCGTCCAGCCGCTCCCTCAAACCCTGGGGAATCTCCTCCAACTGCATGGTCAACGAATCCAACTGCAGCGCGATGCCTGCCAGATTCTGCGCGAAGGTGTCGTGAATATCCTGCGAGATCCGGTTGCGCTCGGCCAGCACCGCGGAATAGCGCGCCTTCAAATCATGCATACGGAGTCTGTATATCAGCCAGGCCAACAGCAATGCGCCCAGGATGATCGCGCCCAGGAACGCTCGGGTCTGATACAAATGCGGCCTAAGATAGAACCCGAACGACGCGCCGACTTCATTCCACGATCCGCTAACGGTCCCGGCGATCACACGAAAAAGATACCGTCCGGGACGCAAGTTAGCGTAGTATGCGAATCTCCTGCCGCCGGCGTCCACCCAATCGTCGTCGGAACCTTCCAGTATGTACTTGAATCGGACTTTTTCAGGGTCCACATAGCTGAGGGCGGCATAGTCGATCTCCACCTCTCCGGCCCCCACCGAAAGACTGGGATCCCGGTCCAGCGGTTGCGGCTGCCGGTTCACGCTGACGCCCTCAATATGCACCGGAGGGATGTACGAACTGGACGTTAGGCGGCTGGGGGCGACCACCACGACGCCCATCAATGAACTGAACAACATCAGACCGCCGGTTGTCTTCCATGCAATAGGCTGGTTGCCGACGTTGCAGGCGCGCGTCTTCATCCCGTCGCGCACGCCATAACTTACCGAGGTGACCTTCCTGACCCGCCCGTCCGCGAAGTCCGCCAGTTCGGCTTTGCCGACCTTAAAAAGACCCTGTGCGGAGCTGAACCAAAAGTTACCTATTCCATCATCTAGAATGCTATAGAGAAAATCGACCCACAGGCCCGATGCCGAAGTATAGGAAAAGAACTTTCCATCCTTGCGCCTGGTCAGCCCGTTACGGGTGGCGAACCACAGCGTACCGTCCTCGTCTTCGTAAATCGCATAGACGCGATTTCCCGCCAAACCTGTGCCGTACCCGTAATTGGTGAACCTCCCCTGGCAAAACCGGCTTACGCCGGCCCCAACCGCGCTGATCCAAAGCGCGCCCTGGCGGTCGCGCAATAACGCGCGGATTCGGTTCCCGACCAGTCCGTCCTGGCTGCGATAATTTCGGAAAGCCTCCCCGGTCCACTGGTATAGCCCATCCCAGTCGGTTCCGACCCACATGCCGCCGAGAGAATCCCTGTAAATCACAGTGATCAGGGAAGACGGCCGCCAGCCCGGGAAATCGCTCAAGCGTCCCCCTTCCAGCAGCAGCAGGTCCCTGCCGGCCGCAACCCAGAGCCGGCCTTGCGGGTCTTCCGCGAAAGACCTCACGGGTCCTGAACGCTCTGAAGGGAGGTTTGTATGATCGACCAACTTCTCCCCGCGATACCGGCTGAACCCATTGGACGCTCCCACCCAGACATCGCCACGCCGGTCCTGGTAAACGCATCGCGCGATGTCGTCGGGTGCGCCTTCCGGAACGGGCAAGGTTGAGATCTGCTTCACGCGGAGACGGCCCAGGCCGTTCGATTGGAGTCCAACCCAGAGGCTGTCTTCCCGATCGAGATTCATGCTGTACACCGTGCCAAGGTCCGTTTTTTCATCTTCCAGGGGTAACGGTTCGAATCGTCCGCTCCGCAGCCGGTAAATCGTCCGCCCCAAGGCTGCCCACACGCCGCCGGCGGGGTCTTCATAGAGCGCCGTAATGGGCGTGCTTGGGCCGTGTTGCGGCTTGAATATGCCGATCCTGCCCTCCTTCCAGTTCTTGATCAGGCCGTTACTGAACCCAATCCAGAACGAACCATCGGCGGAACAGATCAGTTTCTCAATCGATCCGTCGCCTTTCCGGACGAGCCCTCCGAGCGGTTCGAAAAGGCCGTCCGAGCGGCGAAACACCTGCGAGCTCGTGGCCACAAATACGTCGTGCGCAGAGCGTGCGCAGATGGTATCGCGGGTGGCCGTGGCGTCTCTATCCGGCGACTCGATGCGGATCAAACGCCCGCGTGAATAGCGGCTGAACCCGCTCGCCGTGGCGATCCAGAGATCTCCGGACGCGTCCTTGTCGATGCGCGTAACGATATCGTCGGGCAGGCCGTCCGCCGTCGTGAAGGTCTTGAACCGTCCATCCTTGAGGCGGGTCAAGCCGCCTCCATAGGTTCCGATCCAGAGCGCGTGCTCGTCGTCTTCCTGCAGCGCCCAGACCTCGTTATCCTTCAGACTTCCGGTTTCCACCGTGAACGCGGTGAAACTGGCGCCATTGAAGCGGACCGCGCCGCCATCGGTGCCCAGCCAGATGTAGCCGTCGTGGGTCTGCGCGATGCACCTGATCCTGGATTGCGGCAGGCCCTCCGCCTCGCGCCAAAAGTCGATGCCGTAGCCCGCGGACGCAGCCGGCAAACCCGATTCCGTGGCGCTGGCGGGCGGCGCCGGCAGCGCCAAGAGCCAGCCCAGGACCAGATATCCCGCGGCGATGCCGCGCGGGCGCCAACCGCGGACCATCCTGCGTGACGGGATCATATCCAGCATCTCAACAAGCATACCGCCAAGCCCGACGTCTTCATCCTATGCAGAAAGCCTAGTCCTATATATGCGATTCGCACAACTTACGGTATGAGGAAAGACTGATGACAGTGGCAGGCGCATGCAATAGAATCAACCGCAATGCGAATCGGACTTGAATTGGACGAGTCGCTGTGAGTTTGTTTGGACCGCAAAGGAGAAAGCAGATGTTGAGATTCGGGATAAAGAGAACAGCGTGGGCGCTGGCCGTCGCGTGCGCATTCGCTACCGTAGCGCTGGCGCAGGAGGAAGGTTCCATTGTGGGAACCGTCAAGGATCCGAGCGGCAAAGTGGTTGCCGGGGCGACCTTAAAGGCCTCCGACCCTGTCCACGGCCTGACGCTGACAGCCACCTCGAACCCGGAAGGGGATTTCATCTTTCCGCTGGTCCCGCCTGGAACCTACGCCTTGAACGTCGAAATGTCCGGGTTCAAGAAGGCCGAAAAGATCGATGTTGTGGTGCCAGTGTCCACCAAGGTCACCGTGGGAGACGTCCTGCTCGAAGTGGGCGGCCTCACGGAAACCGTGACCGTGGCAGCCGATGCCGGGCAGCTTGAGATTCAAGACTCGTCCGGCGAACGGTCCGACCTAGTGACCAACCGGCAACTCCGCGACATCGGGCTCAACGGCCAAAACATCGTCGATATGATGAAGTTCATTCCCGGCGTCAACGTGAGCGCTCTGGTGGCGAACGCGGCTTCCACCGTGACCAACATCACTGGCAGTTTCCAAGTCAATGGTACGCGCAGCCTTGAGCACGAATACACGCTCGACGGCATCACCAACCTGAACCTGGGCAACAACACCGGGGCGCTGGTTTCGATCAACCCCGACGCGGTCGAGGAGGTCAAGATCCTCACGTCGAACTATCAGGCCGAGTTTGGCAGATCCGGCGGGGGCCTCATCGCGCTGACCACGCGCGGCGGCACCAACGAATATCACGGGGGAGGCAGTTACTTCCGCCGCCACGACAGCTTGAATGCCGATACCTACTTCAACGATCTGCGCGGCGGCTCAGCCAATGGGTTCCCCCGCCCCCTCTACCGCTATAATTTCTACGGGTGGAATTTCGGCGGCCCGGTCTACGTCCCGCACGTGGTCAAAGGAAAGAACAAGCTCTTCTTCTTCGTCAGCCAGGAATATTACAGCCAACTCGTGCCCCAGACCTCGTCGAACAACATCCGCGTTCCCACGGCCGCCGAGCGCACCGGGGACTTCTCGCATTCAGTGGACGGCAGCGGCAAGGCGATCACCATCACCGATCCGACCACCGGGCTCCCGTTTGGGGAGAACATGATCCCAAGCACCAGTCTCTACGCCCCCGGCCAGGCAGTCTTGAACTTCCTGCCCCTGCCCAACACCACCGTGGGAGGGAACGTTTACAACTACACCTCCCAGGTTCCCAGCGCCTACCCCCGGAACGAGACCATCCTTCGCGGCGACTGGAATATCAAGGGCGATACCCGGCTTAGCGTGCGCTGGGTTTACAACCACGACGATCAACAATTCGCCTATGGCACGACCACGGCTACCTGGAACTGGCCGCTCACCATCACGGACCGGAGGAACGGCCCGGGCAGCGTGCCCAGCATTTCGCTCAGCAATAACTTCGGACCAACCTGGGCGAACGATTTCGTTTTCGGAATTGGCCGGGGCGGCGTTACCATCGCGCCGGAGGGCGACGCGGCCACCCGCGCGACATACGGCATTGACACGCCGTTGCTCTATCCCGGAGCCAACACGTCCAACTTAATCCCAAGCCTGACTTTCGGTGGGATCGCGAGCGTGGGCAGCGCTATCAGTACCAGCGTCTTCGGGCCTTTCAATCAGCGATTCCTGATCTGGCAAGTCATGGACAGCGTCACCAAGGTTCACGGCGGGCACGTGATCAAGTTAGGCTTCTATTTCCAGAGCGCCTCGAATGCCAGCAACAATCAGACCCACGTCGAGAGCGACATCGACTTCACGACCAACGCCTCCAACCCGCTCAATAGCGGCAACCCCTTCTCGAATGCCCTGCTGGGCGTGTACAACTCTTACACTCAGGCAAACGGGAAGCCGCTTCAGAACTACCTCTACCGCGACGTCTCCTGGTACGCGCAAGACACCTGGAAGGCCACCCGGCGCCTGACGCTGGACTTGGGCATACGGTTCTCCTGGTATCAGCCGGTTTACAACACCAATGGAGATGGGGCCTATTTCAATCCCAACGCATTCAATGCTGCGGCGGCGGAGCGCCTTTACAGGCCGGTTTGCGTCGGCGCCGCGACCTGCTCGTTGGGGTCGGCCACATACCGGGCCATCGACCCGGCCACCACGGGCCCCGCGACCTTGGCGGACACCCAGCCCGGCTATTACGTCGGAAAGTTGGTGCCGAATGTCGGCAGCATTAGCAACGGGATGGAACTAGTCAGTCAGGGGTACCCGACTGGCGGCGTCAAGACCCGCGCGATTCTGCCACAGCCCCGTCTCGGCTTTGCGTATGACGTGACTGGCAACCATAAGACCGTGGTGCGCGGCGGTTTCGGAATCTCAATCGACCGGTACGAGAGCGGCGTCACGGGGTTTGGAGCCAGCAACGCGCCGTTGGTCCTGCAGCCCACCCTTCAGTATGGCTATCTGCAGAACATCCAGCCAGGCGGGAGCGGTCTTCTGTCGCCGTTGTCAGTCACGGGCGTGACCGAAAACATGAGTTTTCCGCACATCTACTCCTACAGCATCGGCGTGCAGCGTGAACTCGGAGCCGGTACCGTGATCGATATCTCTTACGTCGGATCGAAATCGCGCGATCTCCCCCGCAAGACGAATCTGAATACTCCGCCTTATGGGACAACCTTCACCGCCGCGGCCCAGGACCCGACCAAGTTCGCCAACGGAGTGATCCCGGCCACCGAACCTAACCTGCCTTCGATTTACTCAAGCGCGGGGCTGAGTTTCAGCGGGGCGGACATTCTAGGCACGGACTTCCTGCGGCCCTACCAGGGGTACAGCGACATTACGTGGTACGTTTTCGACGCCCAGGCGAATTACAACTCGTTCCAGGTGGCCCTCAATCGGCGGATATCGAAGAATGTCACCTTTGGCGTTGCGTATACTCTCTCGAAGACCCAGACAACCATTTCGGACGATGGCACGTTTACCAGGCTTGTGAATCCATCGCTCGACTATGGGCTTGCCGCTTTCGACCGCACGCACTACCTGGTCGGGAACTTTGTCTGGGATGTGCCTAGGGGCAGCCGGCTTTTCAAGGATAATAAGGTGGCGGGCGCGATCTTGGACCACTGGATCTTTTCCGGAGTCACCACGCTTGCATCCGGGCAGCCAACCGATGTCAGTCTCAGCATCTCCGGCCAGGATCCGGGGACCCGTCTGCTGGGCACCGTTACCAGCGGCAATCTCTCGGGGCAGCAAATGCGCTTCCTGTTAAATGGCAGTCCCCAAACCGGCTCGACGATCAACATGTCGGCCCTGGTGGTTCCGGGTATCAACGATATCGGCCCATACCCGCGCATGTACCTGCGCTACCCCTGGATCGTGAACCAGGACCTCTCGGTGTTTAAGAACATCCCGTTTAGCGGAGACGGGAAACGCTACTTGCAGCTGAGAGTGGAGGCGTTCAACGCCCCCAACCATCCCCAGATCTCCGGCTACAACCTGACCAGCAACGTGACCAACGGCGCCGGCCAGACCGGGAATGCCATATTCAGCAATTTCACCGGCCTTGTGGCTTCGAACAACGTGCGGCCGGCCGGAAGCACATCGGTCCTTGGGACCTACTTTGGGGAGCCTAACGCGGCGCAGAACATGCGCGTCATTCAGTTGGGCGCTAAGTTCTACTTCTGATGTCCCGGCGCCACCGCGCTTGACGCCTATCTTCGGGAACCCGGCGCCGCAGGCGCCACGCCCGTCCGCCAGCTGGTCGCCGGGTTCCTCTTCTGAGTTGTTTCAGGCGCCCTTCACGCGCGCTTGCGTTACCGCTTTGGCGCTGGCATATAATGGCTTCAGAATCGGGGGGACTTCGTCCATGCACAACGCGATTTCGCGTCGGGAAATGCTTGCCGGCCTCGGCGCATCCGGTTTGCTTCTGTCGAAAGCGGCATCGGCTATCACCGCGCCCGCGCCTGTCGCGCCGGTTGCGATCGCGCGCTGCAGAACGTATGAACCCTCGGAACTGACGCCGGTTCTCAACGGCATGTTCGATAAGTTGGGCGGGCTGGGACGCCTGGTCCAGGGCAAGACCGTCGCCATTAAACTGAACTTCAACGGCGGGCCGACCGTCCGGCTCGGGCATCTGCCGTTGGGAGACACTCACTGGCCCCACCCCAACCTCCTCGCCGCCGCCATGCACTTGATGGCGCGGGCCGGCGCGCATCGAATCCGTCTGGTGGAGGGGGCGGCGGCGCCACGGACGGATCCTTTCGAAGAGCACATGCTGGACGCCAACTGGGATCCCCGGCAGTTCCTCCGCGCCGCGCCCCGCGTGGAGTTCGAAAACACCAACTATGCCAACGCCGCCAAGAAATTCACGCGCCTTCCCGTGCCGCACGGCGGCCTGCTGTTTCCCGCCTATGACGTCAATCGCTCCTACGCGGATTGCGACGTCTTTGTCACCATCGCGAAGTACAAAGACCACCCCACCACCGGCGTCAGCACGGTGATGAAGAACCTGTTCGGCCTTACGCCCTTGACGGTCTATGGCAACGGGGCCGGTAAGTGGGAAGACAATGACTTGGTCTACGGCAACGACCGCATCCAGATCCTGCATCGCGGATCGCGCCAGCCTGCCATGGATGCGCTTCCTGAAATCGAACCTTCGTCGCCGCGCGACGACGGCTACCGCGTCCCCCGCATCATCGCCGACCTGACCGCCGCCCGCCCGGTGCACATGGCAATCGTAGACGGCGTCAAGACCATGGCAGGCGCCCAAACGCCCGACCCTTGGTGCACCCCAGTCGAGCCGGGCGTCCTGATGGCTGGAACCAACGTGGTCAACACCGCCGCTGTGGCCATAGCTGCCATGAATTACGATCCGCGGGCCCCGAAGGGCACGGTCCCCTTTGAACGGTGCGATAACAAGCTGCTGCTGGCCGAGCAACTTGGCGTGGGATCGGCCGACCCCGGCCGCATCGAAATTGCCGGACCCGCCATTCGGGAAGTGACATTCGATTTTCGCGCCCTGCGCGAAAAGCGACGTCTCCTGCGCGGCAGCGCCCCTCCGGCTAGAACCCAAAGTTGAAGATCGTTCATGCTCACGCCCGAAAGCTGGATTCCATTGCGCTGGCCGTCCGCTTGGGCCGATCCTGCGCTGCTCGGGTTGCTCGAAGGAACTCCATTCAACTGCCTGGCAATCGAGTGGAACGCGGCTCTCGGTCCCGTCGCCGCCAAAGCCCGCGCGGCCGGTCTCTCCCTGATAGCCGTCGGAGACGACGCAGTTCGTTCGGCGGGCGCCGCCGCCGGACTGGCGCCCGTGCCCGATGACTTGCTCATCGCCTCGGATTCCGTCTGGCCGGCCATCGCCAGCCCGGCGAACGGCGCCGAGCCATCCGGTCCCACAGCCAATCCGTGGATCGATTCCAACGGCTGGCTTCTGCGGCTTGCCAGAGCGCGCTCGCCTCGCAAGACCGTCTGGCTGACGTTCGAACCGCCCGGCCCGCCCAACGTCGTGCTGCTCGAATCCTACCTGCGCGCCCTCGCCGACGCCGCTACGTGGGGCGGCCGGTGGGTGGTCGCTCCCGACTCCGATTTGCGAGGCCGTCTGGCGCGCGGCGATGCGAAGGCGTTGGCATCCTGGAAGGCCATCGGCTCCGCCGTTGCGCTTTTCGAGCGTCGCCGCGACTGGAACGCTCTGGAACCGCTGGGCGTGGTCGGGGTGGTTTCGGATTTTGTGGGACCCAACCAGACCATGAGCCAGGAGATCTTGAATCTGCTGGGCCGCCGCAACCTGGCTTACCGCATCCTCGAAGCGCCCTCCGCCGCTACTGCCCCCCTGGCGGGCTTCCAGGCATTGATCTATGTGGATGAAAGCGCGCCTCCGCCGCCGTTGCGCAGCCGGCTGTTGGCCTTTGCGCGACAGGGTGGGCTGCTCATGGTCCGCGCCGGATGGGAGCAGCCGGATGCCAAACCCACCGACATGGATCACCCGCGGGTGGATGTCCGCCGTACGGGCAAGGGCCGGCTCGCCATCTCCAAGACCAGCGATCTGGACCCCTTCATGATCGCGCGCGACGTTCATATGCTGCTCGGCCGGACCTACGACGTGGCGCGGTTCTTCAACCTCTCGGCGTTTCTTTCCTACTGCGCGGCTTGGCCAGGCTACCCGCTGGAGGTCGTGCAAATCGTCAGTTTCGCCATTCGCTTCCCCAATGACGTTGCCACCGTCTGGGTTCCCGGCAAGTGTACTTCCGCGCGCCTCTGGAGTCTCGCCAGCGACGGTCCGGCGCTAATCGAAATGGTCGCGGAAAACGGCGGCACGAGTCTTCTTCTGCCGCCTGTACCGGTCTATGCCGGCATCGAACTCCGCCGCTAGAGTCCTGCCTTGTCTTAGAAAATGTAATTCGATTGGGTCAAGTAATATGCAGCCAGCCGCTGCTCCTCGCAGCAGGCGTCGATCTGAGAGTTGATCCGGTCGAATGCGGTGCGCACGCCTGACGGGTTGGCGACGCCTACGGCATGATTTCGGCGAGTTTGGGGCGCAGCAGCCGTGCGTAAGTTCTGGAGAAGAACAGCGCGATGCGCAAGCCCTCGGAATGCGTGCAATGATGTTGTGAAGCCGGAGGCGGCGAAGGTCGTAGGTCATCTTTCCGAGCGGGTAGTCGGCCTGGTCAAGGCCCAGCATTTCGGCCAGCAGGGCGCGCATCCTTCTACCTCGGTGTGAAGCCTCGTTAGTATTGGTAAATCTGCAAATGGACTGCTTTGGGAGCGCCGGCAGCCAGTCGAAACCCCTGGCCGGACTCGCCCTTGATGGCCTTGTTCGGCGCATCGTAATTCAGCATGATGTCATCGCCGTTCAGGCGCCGCCCCGGAATCCAGCGTCCGTCCACGTACGTGCCTTCTTCCAGTTTCGCCACCGCGGCCGCCGACCCGCCCGGGCCATTGAACGTAGCTTGTAACCCGCCGCCCAGGATGGTGTAGTCGTCGGGTCCGGTGGAAATCACGATAGCGTACGAGGACGTTTGCGCAGCGCCGGCGCCAGGCGCGCCTCTGCCGCCGCCAACCGCCGGTGTGGCTGCGGGTTGCCCGCCCGCCGCGGTCCCAGCCGTTACCGGCGGCGCCGGCTGCCGGGATCTCCCCATGGAGAATGCGAATGAGTAGTTGCCTAGTTGGACCGTTTCCGCGGGGTGCTGAGCGCTCAGCGTGACCGCTTTGATCGTGCCTTTAGACTGCGCCTCCAGAATCTCCGGGGCCGCCTGCGCCAGCAGCGCGTATGCTTGCGCCAACGGCGTGGCCGCATCGGCCTGGCGCTCGATTCCAAAAGGCGAGAACCCGATTGCGGCGTGATTGCCAATGGCCGTGAACAGATTCGCGGCGTCGCCGCGGGTCTCCGGAATCCACAGCGGATTCCCGGACCGGTCGTAGCGCGCGCACCATTCCTCGAAGTTCGGGAGGTAGATATCGGGCCCGATGGTGTCGATGCCCGGCGCGCCCTGCTGCCACACATTCAACTGTATTGGCAGGGCCCCACCCGCGGAATATCCGCCGATTGACTCTCCCAAGTCCACGTTGATGTACGCGGGCAGGGCATACTCGGCCTTGCCGGCTTTGGCTACCTTGTCGACGTAGAGAGCGTAATGCCAGGCCATGAAGATCTCGTTGGTCATGGGGTGGTCGCCGAAAACCTCCGTCCAGGTTCCGGACGTCTTCCCGCCGGCCGCTTGCCAATACTCACGAAATTCCGGGACCAGGTTCTCCTTGTTCTTCACCATGTAATCCACGAGTTGCCTGGGGACTTGGGCGTTGAAGGCGGCCTTGGCCTCCGGAAGCTGGTCGCGCGTGCCTCCAGGACAGCCCACTTCGTTTTCCACCTGCATCATGATCACGGTGTGGGCTTCGCCATCCACTTCACGGATGTGGCGCATGAGCGCGGCATAGGCGTTGGCGTCGGCTTTCCAGTTAGCTTCCTTGAAAACCGAAAGGTAGGTAATCGATTGGCCGTTCTCCGCCAGGAATAACGGATACTGCCTGGGATTCTTCTTCACCCATAACGGCGTGTAGGTGGAATCGGCGTTCTTCCAGCTTCCAAACCACAGGAAGATGAGGTGCAGATGGTTCCGGCGGGCCTCCCGGATGGCGCCATCCACCAGCGAAAAGTCGAATTGGCCCGGCTCCGGCTCGACCAGTTCCCAAGTGACCGCCGCCAGGACCGTATTCATGTTGGCCGCAGCCAGCTTGGGCCAGAACGGCTCCATGTACTCCATGCTGGACGAAGCCGAGTTAGTCAGCTCACCGGCCAGGATAAGAAACGGGCGGCCATCCACGATCATCTGGGTGGCCTTGCCGCGCTTCTCGAGATGCGGAATGGAAGAGGTGGCGGCGGACTGGGCATCCGCCATGACGATCCCAAGCAGCGCGAGGGCGCTGGGCAGCGCGTACCGGAGTATCATTTGCAAACACCATAGCGCCGTGCACGACGCAGCGCAAGAAATGCGCCGTTCTTCCAGCTTCAATTCAGGCCTGTTTCTCCGCCACTGGTGTTATACTCGCCGTTCGGCCAGCCGGCGCGCCATCTTCATGGGAGCCGATTGCGAGTGCGCCTGACTGGGCTGCGTTCGGCATCGAGGAGATGAACATCATGTCGCCTAGGTTTATCGCAATCATGACAGTGACGATAGCGGTGCTTTGGCCGGCGGCAAGCTTCGCCACGGCCGTTCCCACGCCACCCTATCCGGGCGCATCGCCCAGCCTAGCCTACCAGGTCACAGTGGACGGCCAGCCCGTGTTCGCCTATCGTTATCCAACATTCAACCAGTTCAACTGGATGGACTATGCCAGCTTCAGTATGACCGGCAAGGTGCGCGTCACCATTACGTCGCTCATCAGCGAGCGCGATGTGCGCACCTGCTACATCAGGCCGCTAGCCTACAACATCCAGCCGCGGATCGAGGGCAATACGATAAGTTTCGATCTCGACAGGCCGCGTTATCTGGTGGTCTTCGTCAACGAGGAGCCGCTGTTCTCAAGCACCGGCCTGATGCTTTTCGCCGACCCGCCCGAAGCCAACGCTCCTAAACTGGGCGATCCGAATGTGGTCAACATCATGGACTACAAGATCGACAATACCGGCAAGGCCGTCGAGACCGCGAAGATCAACCAGGCTATTAGCGACGTGTCCGCCAGGCCCGGCGGCGGCGTGCTCTTTTTCCCGAAAGGCGGCGTCTATCTGACGGGGTTGGTGATCATGAAGAGCAACGTGAAGTTTTACGTCGAGGCCGGAGCCGCCATCAAGGGGTCCACCAAGAATGCGGACTACGTCTTGCCGCCCGCGACAGGGGCGGGCGGAGGAAGGGTGCAGCGGGCGCTGTTCGTCTTTAACAACGTCGAGAATGCCGGCATCATGGGCCGGGGAACCGTCGACGCGCAGGGCTATCCGTGGTTGTGGAACGATGTTCAACCCGACACGGGGGATGGGCGCGCCAGAACGGCGGAGGGATTGGTCAACGATCCTCATGGGAATGGCGTCAAGGGCTACGTCGTCAACAACTGCAAGAACGTCACGTTCCAGGATCTTTTCCTCCTCCGTTCCTCGTATTGGACCGTAACCGTCAGCAACACCGATGGTTTCACCAGCCGGAACATCAAGCTTATCAGCCGCAAGCAGCAGTACCACGACGACGCCTACGACCTGACCGGCGGCAGCAAGCATATCCTAATTGAAAACGGGTTCGCCATGACCATGGACGACGCTTTTGCCTTTTACGGCGGAGCGGGCGTAGGCCTGGAAGACGTCGTGGTGAAGAACTTCGTGGATTACGGCTACACTTCGGCTTTGGTCCTCGGGTATGGAGGGATTCCCGCCGCGAAGCACGTGCGTTTTGAAGACGTGAATTTCATTTCGACCCAGAACAAGTTCGCCATCTGGATTCAATTTACGCCCGCGTACTTTACAGGACGGGGCTATCCCAGCCGAGCCAGCAGCAAGCAGGCCTTGGACGATTTCCACTTCATCAACTGCACGTTCGAGCACGATGGCGGGCAGATCTACGTCGACGGCGGGGATTCGCCCCTTACGAACTTCGTCTTCGAGAACTGCACGTTCTACACTCCGAGCCGACCCGCCAAGATTACCGGGACGAACATCGCTCCCATCTTGTTCAAGAACGTCAAGCTGAACGGGACGCTGGTAAGGAGCATCGCCCAGTTGACGCGCGCCGGTTGGGAAATCTCCGCCCCGATGAAATTCGAAGTTACCGGCCAACCGGCCGCCGGTGGCCGCGCTCCGCACGCGGCCAAGATGTGACGCCGGCCCCTGGCGCAGCTACGCCTGGTAGTCCCACTCCTTGCGGTAGGGCGTGCTGACAAGGCCGTTGGCCACATCGTCATTGGTAAATCTCATGGCCTTTGAGTCCCACATGAGGACTTTGGAGCTTCGGTAGTAGGTCCCTCCCGAGATAACACCCGCCGGGGGCCGCGCCGCGGGATCGTGCACGTGGCCGTCGCTCGATGCGGGAATCCACACGACCGCCGAGTCCGACCGGCCGGAACTGCCAAACCCCGTTACACCGGGTCGCGGCGGCGGAGTGCTGGGGCGCGCCGGGGGCGCACTGTACCGCCGCAGCGTCGCGGTCCCAAGCAGGGCAAACTCCGTGAGGTCGCAGCCGAACTCGATCGGCATGATCGATTTCTTGCCCGCTTTGCAGGCCCGTATCCACTCGGCGTAATGGTCCGGCCTCTCGCACCGCGGCAGGTATGGCTCGGGTTGCTTGAAGTCCTTGAAGCGGCTCTCCGGAAAGAGCCATCCGCCCGGCAGCCCTTGCAGCCGCTGTCCCGGCCGGGGCCCGGTATGGTCCGGCAGCGATGGGCTCCCGCCGTAGAACGCGGAAACCTGCACGCCGTTATCGCCCACGAACATCATGCCCCGGCCCGGCATCCCAGTCGCGGCGGGCATGCTCAGCGGCCGCGGCGGCTGCAAACCCCCATCGTAGAAGTACGCCATCATCTCCGGGTGTTTGCCGCGCGCCGGGAAATGCCACTGCACGTAGTTGGCGATGCTCGCGCATTCGCTGTTCTCCACTACCCCGTCCAGGGAAAAGGACTGGCAAGCGTCGGCTGCCACCCAGTCCGGCGCTCCCATCTCCAGTTCCTCGTGGAACACGTGCAGCGCGTGACAAGCCACGTCGCCCAGGTTGCCCGTGCCGAAATCCCACCAGGGGCGCCAGTTCCCGTAATGGTAGATCTTGTGGTACGGCCGCGCCGGAGACGGCCCGCACCACTCGTCCCAATCCATCCCCTCGGGTGGCTTCTGGGCCGCCGCCGGTCTGGCCAGCCCGCTGGGGCAGTGAGTGCCGGTCCAAAAGTGCGCTTGCCGTATTGGCCCGATGGCCCCGCTCAAGAGCAGCTCCGTGGTAGCCCGCGCGGGAGAAGTGCGCGAATCCTGAAGGCTCGCCTTGGTAGTAACCTTGGAGGCCAGCGCGGCCGCCTTGACCCTCCGGGCTTCGGCGATGGTGCGCGTCATCGGCTTGGCGCAGTAAATGTGTTTGTTCATCGCCAGGCCCGCCAGCACAAGGTGAGCGTGCCAGTGATCCGGCGTGGCGACAATCAGCGCATCGAAGTTCTTCTCTTCCTTGTCGAACATCCGCCGGAAGTCTTTGTAGATTCTAGCTCTGGGATAGAGCTGGAACACCGCCGCGGAGAACTCGTGATCGAGATCGCAAAGCGCGACGATTTCTTCGCTGCCGCAGCCGGCCACATAGTCCCCGCCCACACCGCCCACGCCTACGGCTGCAATCGTGAGCTTGTCGCTGGGAGCTTGGTAGCCCGCGCCGCCCAACACATGGCGCGCCACCACCAGCGGCGCGAGGCCGGCGGCCACCGCGCTACGCCGGGACACCGCGCCCCGGGGCGATTCGTTCTGATTCATGATCTGTTCTCGCTTTCCGTCCACCAACGATTGCAAGTCATGCCGGATCCGAATGCCGGGCGACGGTTACATATGCCCGTCGAACGAAAGCTCGTTGTCCCATTCCGTGGTGGGCTCGAAGAGTCCGCCCTCGTGCAGATTCGCCCTGAGAACGTCCATGTTGATCTCAAAGCCCAGGCCCGGGCCGTCCGGCACCGCGAAGTATCCTCTGTCGATAATGGGATCGTTCGGCTTATCCGTCCTTCTCACCCGGTCGAGGAAATGCGGAACGTCGGCCATGTGGTACTCGCACGCCAGGAACTGATCGCCGGCGGCGGCGGCATGCGCACTGGCGAACAGCGTAATCGGGCCGTTGTTATTGTGAATACAGGATGCAACGCCGTACTGCGTGGCCAGGTCGATGGCCTTCTTGGTCTCGAGAATGCCGCCGAGATTGGCCAGATCCGGGTGGATGACGGAGATAGCCTGCTTTTCCAGGAGTTCCCTGAAGCCCTCGGCCAGGTACACGTCCTCGCCGGTGCATATGGGCGTCGTGCAGGCGTCCTTGAGTCTCCGAAGCTGGTCGGGGTAGAACCACGGCACCACGTCTTCGTACCAGGCGAGGTTGTACTTATCCAGTCTGCGCGCGAACTTGATAAAGGTTTCAATGGGATAGTGACCGTAGTGGTCCGTGGCGATCGGAATCTCATAGCCCACAATACTGCGAACGGTTTCACAGTAGTCGGCCAGCCAATCCAGCGCTTTGTCGGTGAAAAACGTAGCAGTGAACGGGTGCTCGCCGTAGGGGTTATAGGCGCCCATCGGGATCTTAGCGCCAGCCGGCGCCGGCCTCGAATCGGCGAAGCCGCCCCACACCGGCCGGTTGGCCGTCGGGTCGGCGGCGGGGCGCGTATACATTCCCACGGTGCTTCCCTGCGTGTGGGTGACCTCGTCTTCGCCTCCGGCATGCAGGTCCATCTTGCAGAAGGTCCAACCGGCCGCGATCCGTTCCTTCAAATGTTGGCCCATGGTTTCCCCAGTGGGTCTGCTGGTGGTGTCGCAGTACAGGCGGACACGGTCGCGCATCTTGCCGCCGAGCATCTGCCAGACGGGTACATTCCAGGCCTTGCCCGCCAGGTCCCAGCAGGCCACCTCGATGGCGGAAACACCGCCGCCATCGCAACCAAACCCTCCGTGCTTCTTGATCTTGCGGAATATCTCCGCAACGTTGCAGGGGTTCATTCCGATGATCCGGCTCTTCAAGATCAGGCCGTGCGCTTTGCTGCAATCGTAGCGGATCTCACCGTATCCGGAAATGCCCTGGTTGGTATCCAGGCGCATCAGCATGGACCGGTCCGAATGGGCAATGCGCATGTCGGTGATCTTCAATGCCGACGGACCTGAATTCGTGTTCACATTGCCGTTGATTTGCTCCAGGTCGGCGTTGGTGACCAGGCTGCCCGCGGCGACCGCCGTTGTGGCGGATGTCGTCCCGGCGATGAATGTCCTTCGGGAAACGTTGGGTTTCTGAAGCACCGCAATCCTCCTTCCACGTTCTCTCTTCCAAGCCTCTCACGGCGTACTCATCTTCAACGATGAGGGACTGCCACGAATCGACAATCGCTCGTGACGTGGCAGGCGTATTCTGTAACACTTCAACATCAGCGGGCCCGCGGATGCAAGTCTCCCTCGATCATAGCGGCATCGGCTTCAGCAATAGACTCATCCGGCGCTGGCTGCGGTCCGGGGCCGCCGGCGGGCGGGCTTTCAGGCGGCTAAGATACGGTAATGCACACACGTGTCAGAAAGAGTCTACTGCTCGTCATGTTGTTCAATGGCTTCGCTTCCGCCGCGTTCGCGGCATCGGCGATCGCCACACGCCTGGACGACCCCAAAGCGGTTTACCTGATTGCATCCGAATTCGGCGCGCACGCCGACGGGCTAGGCGACGACAGCGCTGCACTCCAGGCTGCCATCGACAAGGCTGAAAACAACGTTCGCGAAGGTATCCTTTTTGTACACTCAGGACGGTACCGGCTGACGCGCACCGTCTATGTATGGCCGGGGGTGCGCATCTTCGGGTACGGCGCAACGCGCCCCGTCTTCCTGCTGGCGGCCAACACGCCGGGTTTTGAGAAAGGCGTTGGCGTGATGGTGATGTTCACCGGCGGGCGCCCCCGCACCGGGGGCCGAGGCTTCCGCGTACCGTTTCCGCCGCCGGATAGCGTGCCGCCCAATAGCGCGATCTCCGACGCCGGCGCAGGCACCTTCTACTCGGCCATGAGCAACATCGATTTCGAGATCGGCGACGGCAACCCGGCCGCGGTCGCGGTCCGCTTCCACGTCGCCCAGCACGCTTATCTCAGCCACATGGATTTCCATATCGGCTCCGGTCTGGCCGCGCTCACCGAGATCGGCAATGAGGCCGAGGATCTGCGCTTCTATGGCGGGCGTTACGGCATTCTGACCGATAAGACCTCGCCCGCCTGGCAATTCACGCTGATCGATTCGGAGTTCCAGGGGCAGCGCGAGGCCGCGATTCGCGAGCACGAGGCCGGGCTTACGCTCCTTCGCGACACCTTCCGCGACGCGCCAAGCGCCATCGATATCGATCCGCAGTACTCCGACCAGGTGTGGGTCAAGGACAGCCGCTTCGAAAATATGTCGGGCGCGGCCGTGGTCATCAGCAACGAGAAGAGTCCGCTCACCGAGATCGGTTTTGAAAACGCCGTATTGAAGGACACGCCGGTTTTTGCGCTGCTCCGCGAGAGCGGGAAGAGGGTTGCCGGCAAAGGACCGATGTACCGGGTCAAGAGCTTCAATTACGGGCTCATCGTGCCAGGCGAAGGGATGACCGGCGCCACCGGCATGCTCTACGACGCCGCGCCGCTGAGCGCCATGCCCGCGGCGCTGCCTCCGGCAATCCCGGCGTTGCCGCCAGCCGAAGAGTGGGTGAACGTTCACTCATTGGGCGTCGCCGGAGACGGAACCACGAACGACACCGTTGCGATCCAAAAGGCAATCGATCAGCATCGGGCGCTCTACTTTCCCAGCGGGCATTACGTTGTCAGCGACACGCTCACGTTGAAAACGGACACGGTACTCATCGGGCTGCACCCCACCATGACTCAGTTCGACCTTCCCGATGGCACGCCCGCCTATCGGGGCGTGGGATCGCCTCGAGCCGTGATTTCCGGGCCTCCAGGCGGCTCGAATATCCTGAGCGGCTTCGGGGTTGATGCGGGCGGCATCAATCCTCGCGCTGTGGGCGTGCTGTGGCGCGCGGGGGCCGCTTCCTTGATCGACGATGTGCGGTTCCTGGGCGGTCACGGCAGCGGGACGAATCCCTATAACAACGATCACACGGCCGACCCCGATCTGCACAAACGCTGGGACGGGCAATATCCCAGTCTCTGGATCACGCAGGGCGGCGGCGGAACTTTTGCCGACATCTGGACACCGGACACCTTCGCTCAAGCGGGATTCTATGTCTCCGACACCAAAACGCCGGGCCATGTCTACGAGCTTTCCAACGAACATCACGTTCGCCATGAGATCAAATTCGATCACGTCGAGAACTGGGATGTCAACGCGCCGCAGACGGAAGAGGAGGCTGGCGAGAGTCCCGAGGCCTTATCGCTGGAATTAGATTGGTCGAAGAACATTACCATCGCTAACTACCACGCCTACCGCGTCACACGCTCGCGCGTGCCGTTTCCCGCCGCGATCCGTCTCTATCACTCGTCGGACATACGCTTCCGCAATGTTTATGTCAACGCCGAAAGCGGATACTCGACATGCGACCAAAACGGCTGCGGGACCTTTCTGCGCGTCAGCAAATATCCCTATGATAATTTCATTGAGGATATGACCCATCATCTCGAGACGCGCGAACGGCTGTTTGCCGTGCTCGATGTTCCCTCCGCGCCGCCCGCGCCAGTCCCCGGCGACGCTTCCGCCTTGCTGGAGCCAGGCGCGAGAGTCCGGAAGCTGGAGGAAGGATTCTTTTCCATCGCCGGCGCGGCCGTGGATGCTTCCGGCAAGCTCTATTTCGTCGATCGCCATGAGCAGCGGATCTATGGCTGGTCGGCGGCCGAAGGACTCACCATCGAGCGCGATAACCCGCTGGACGCCGTGAACCTGGCGTTCGACAAGGCGGGTGACCTGTTGGCGCTCTCTTCTGCCGGACCGGAGGGAACGGTGTATTCCTTCCGTCCCGGATCGTCCAAGGACCAGATCGCCACGCTGACGCCTGCGGAAACCAAACCGCGGCCGGGCGCGCGGGCCGTTCTGCCTGGCAATTACTGGAACAACGGCGAGTTCAAAACGCAGTTGGACTTCGACACGTTTGTCTACAAGACACTGGCGCAGATGTTCGCTGAAGATGTCACGACCCCGGCAGCCAGGCAATACGTCTCGCCGGACGGGAGTATCTTCCTGCCCGCGGGGCGCGTGTTCCAGCAGGGCGCGGCGGACTCCACCGACGGCTGGCGGTTCTCCGATAATCTCGACGCTTATGGCTTCGTCACTGCCCTTCCCGGCGAACATATCTATGTCAGCAGCACGTCGGAAGACGCCACTTACAGAGCGGCGGTGAACGCCGACGGCTCGCTCGGCGATTTGCAGCTCTTTGCGAACCGCGGCGGCGAGAGCGTCGCCGCCGACGTGAAAGGCAATGTTTATGTCGCCAACGGACAGATCTTCGTTTACGACCGTGGCGGCAGGCAGATCGGGCGGATCGACGTGCCCGAACGTCCGATCGATATCGTCTTCGGGGGCGCCGATCGCCGCACCCTGTTCATTCTTGCCCACCATGCGCTCTTCGCGGTGAGGGTGCGCATGTGAACGGCTCCCATTGTGCCACGCGCGCCCGGGCCATACAATGAGCTTTCGAAACTCCGAGATCTTACAAGGAGCCGACATGTCCGCGCATCGCGTTCTTGCCGCAGTCTTCGCGTCCGTCATGATTGCCTTGGCCCTCCTGATCCCCGCCACCGCCCAGAGCCCGGCCGGCAAGTCCGGCCCGCTGCCATATGCCTGGAAGAGCGTCCAAATTGTGGGCGGCGGTTTTGTGGACGGCTTTATCTTCCATCCCACCGCCAAGGGCGTGCGCTACGCCCGTACCGATATGGGCGGCGCCTACCGCTGGAACGGTCAGACCAAGCGCTGGGAGCCGTTGCTCGATTGGGTGTCGTACGAGGACTCCAACCTGATGGGCGTGGAGAGCATTGCGGTAGATCCTTCCGATCCGAATCGCGTGTACCTGGCCTGCGGCACGTATACCAATGCCAATACGCCCAACGGCGCCATCCTGCGCTCGAGCGACCGCGGCAAGACGTTCGAACGGACCAACGTGCCTTTCAAGTTCGGCGGCAACGAAGACGGGCGCGGCAACGGCGAACGCATGACGGTGGATCCGAACGATGGCAAAGTCCTCTATCTTGGCACGCGCCAGACCGGCCTGTGGAGAAGCACGGACGGCGCGGTGACATGGAGCAAGGTGGAGAGCTTTCCCGACGTGACCGAAGCGCCGCCCGCCGGTGGAGCGCCCGCGGGAGCTCCCGGACAACCCGGTCGAGGCGTACGCGGCGATGGAATCGTGGTTACGCTGGTCGATCCCCGCAGCGGCTCGAAGGGCAGGACCAGCTCCATCATTTACGCCGCCGTCTCCCTGATGGGCCGCGATAACCTGTTCCGCAGCACGGACGCCGGGAAAACCTGGCAGCCCGTGCCCGGCCAGCCCACCCAGTACCGGCCTACTCACATGGTGATGGCATCCGATGGCACGCTCTACCTTTCCTACGGCACGGCGCCCGGACCGAGCCGCATGACTGCCGGCGGCGTCTGGAAGTTCGATGCCAAGTCCGGCGCGTGGACCGAGATCACGCCGGTGAAGCCCGACGCCTCGAAGAACGAATCGTTCGGATGGGCCGCGGTCGCCATGGATGCGCACAATCCCAACGCGGCCATTGCCAGTACTTTCGGCCGGATGAACGGCGCCGGCGGCGAGGACGACATGTTCCGCACCATCGACGGCGGCAAGACCTGGAAGGCGGTGTTCGGCGGAGGAGGCGGCGGCGCGTTCGATTTCAGCCTGGCGCCGTATACCGCCACCACTCCCATCCACTGGATGTTCGATATTGAGATCGATCCGGCGGACTCCGAACACGCCATGTTCACGACCGGGTACGGCGGCTGGGAGACTTTCAACCTCACCGATCTGGATGCCGGCAAGCCCACCAAGTGGAGCATCATGGCCCCCGGCATCGAACAGACGGCGGTGCTCGATATGGTCAGCCCAACCCAGGGCGCGCACCTGCTCAGCGCGATTGGGGACTACGGCGGGTTCGTGCATTGGGACCTCGACAAGCGGGCGCCGGAAGGGGCTTCCAGCCCGCCGGTGTTCAACAACACGAGCGGGATTGCCTGCGGCGCCGGCAAGCCCGAGGTGATCGTACGGGTGGGCGTGTGCTCGCACCACCACCTGCCAGGCTTCAACATCAGCTATTCGCTCGACAGCGGCAAGACCTGGCAGCCGCCGGCCACCCAGCCTGCAACCGGGCAGCAGGGAGGAAGAGGGCCGAGCACGGGAGACGTCGCGGTTTCTTCCGACGCCGCTACCTGGGTTTGGATTCCGCGTGGCAGTCCCGCGTTCTTCACCACGGACAAAGGCGCCACGTGGACCGAGTCCAAGGGCGTGCCCAACGGCACGCGCATCATTGCGGACAGCGTGAACGCGAAGAAATTCTACGGCATGTCGCTGCTTGAAGGCAGGCTCTTCCTCAGCGCGGACGGCGGCGCCACCTTCGTCGAGCAGCCATTTACGTTACCCGGCGGTCTGCCCACGCGTGGCGCCGGCCGCACCGATGGCGGCGGCGGCCAGGGCCATCTCTACGCCACCCCGGGCAGGGAAGGCGACATCTGGCTGGGCGCAGCGGGTGGCCTCTACCACTCCACCGACGCAGGCAGGACCTTCACCAGAATGGAGGGAGTCACCGAACTGCACGGCTTCGGTTTCGGCAAAGCCGCACCCGGCGCCAGCGACCCGGCCCTATACATGGCCGGGGTCGCAAACGGCCTGCACGGCATCCTCCGCTCGGACGATTGGGGGCGCACCTGGACGCGCATCAACGACGACCAGCACCAGTGGGGCCTGGTGACGCAAGTTACCGGCGACCCCAAGCTCTACGGCCGGGTTTATGTAGGCACGTTCGGCCGGGGTATCCTGTACGGCGATCCCGTGCGGAAATAGGGGTGAGCGCGCGATCGGTTGGGCGTATAATCGACACCGGGCCAGGGGTACTGGCGGAAAAGGTATCCGATCATGCAGCGAAGAACGTTTCTGCATACACTATTGGCGGGCGCCGGAGGCGCCGCTCTCGGCGGAAAGGTGGCCCGCGCGGCCCTGCCGAAGATGAAAATCACCCGTGTCCGCTACTATTCTCCTGGCGCGCAAGGGCGCGCCGGGGCTCCGAGCCTCACCTCAACTGCAAACGTCATCTGTATTGACACCGATGCTGGCATTACGGGAATCGGCGAAGGCGGAACGAAGGACACGCTGGAACACTGCGCCTCCGCGCTCATCGGCCAAGACCCCGGCAGGATTGATGCTCTCTGGCAAAACATGTTTCGCGGGGCCTTCTACCCCACGGGCCTCGAGAAACTGCATGCGCTTGGCGGTCTTGATATGGCTTTGTGGGACATCAAGGGAAAAGCGCTGGGCGTGCCGGTTTACGCGCTTCTGGGCGGTCCCACACGCGACTTGTGCGAGTGCTACGGCGGCGGCCCGGCAAGGACCACGATCCGTGAGGCAGCCCGCGCATGCATGGAAGCCGGTTTCAAAGCCTTCCGGACCGAGGTAATCGGCCCAGGACTTTCCGAGACGGGAACGAGTTCACGCGGGTCCAAGGACTGGAACCCGCACCAGGCGGTGCTGGCCACCTTCAAGCGCTGCCAGGAAGTTCGCGAGGGTGTGGGGGAAGAGGGCGACTTTATTTGCGATTTCCACGGCAAGCTGGACATGCCCGACGCCGTCACGCTCGCCAATATGCTCGAACCTTTGCGGCCCTATTTTTGCGAGGACCTGGTTCGGAACGAGGCCCTTCCCCTGTACAGGACCATACGACAAATGGTCAAAGTGCCACTCGCAACAGGGAATGCGGGCAAGCTTGAGATCAAAGAACTGATCGAGGAACAGTTGATCGATTACGCGCGCGTGAGGCTCCCGAACTGCGGCGGAATCACGGAGTACATGAAGATTGCCAGCATGTGCGAGACGCACTTTGCGGGGTTGATCCCAGAAGGCACCGGACCGATTTCCACCGCCGCGGAGGTGCATGTCGCCGCCGCTACAAGCGTGCCATTCCTGTTGCAGGTTAGCGGCGCCTCCACGCGGCCTTACCTGCCTCAGTGCTATGACTTCCGTCAAGGCAAGGTCTATGTGAATGAGCGGCCTGGTCTGGGCGTCGAGTTCGATCCCAAAGAGGCGACTCCGATCGCGGAAGTGACTCAGCCCGGAAATCTCGGAGGCATGTTCCGCCCAGACGGGTCATATACGAACTGGTAGGCCGCAATTCCAGCGTTTGCGAACCATGTAAGCTGATACTTAGCCGCGGCCGGGGCTCCGGCGCGATGGCTGCATCGGGATGGAGAGCCTTCTCGCCCGCCCTGAAGCAGGAGGAGTGCCCAAGAGATGAACATCACTTCCGCAGTGTTGTGCTCCGCGCTGGCCGTTGTTGCCGCCGCGACGCTCCAGGCCCAGGCCGGCGTCCATCCGCTGCCGCGCATCGTCGAGAAGAACGGACGCTTCGCCCTGTTCGTAGACGACGCCCCATTTCTGGTCATGGGCATCGAGGATCTGACCATGGGCGACTGGCCCCCGCGGCCAACCGTGTGGCCCGCCCTGGAGTACATGGGCGTCAACACCGTCGAGATACCTGTTTACTGGGAGGATTTTGAACCGCAGCCCGGACAGTACGACTATGCGGCGATCGACAGGCTCCTGGCCGACGCTCGCAAGCACGGCGTTAGCCTCGTCCCGCTCTGGTTCGGGACCTACAAGAACGGCCATCCGCACTATATGCCCGACTGGATGAAGCTGGACCCCGTCCGCTATCCGCACGCGCTCGACCGGAACGGCCAGGCAGTGGACTCGCCTTCACCCTTCGCGGCCGCTTCGCTCGAGGCCGACAAGCGCGCCTTTGCCACTCTGCTCGGACACCTGAAGGAAGTCGATCCACAGCGCACCGTGATCATGGCGCAGGTGGAGAATGAGACCGGCAACTGGAACTCGGTTCGCGATTACTCCCCGGCCGCGCAGCAGCACTTTGCAGCGTCCGTTCCACCCGAGGTGCTTAAGGCTATGCATGTGGGCGCCACTTCTCCGCCTCCAAACTGGGAGCAGGCTTTTGGTCCCGATGCGGACGAGTACTTCAACGCCTGGGCCGTCGCCAGGTATGTGGGGCAGGTGGCCGAGGCGGGAAAGGCCGTTTATCCGTTACCCATGGTGGCCAACGCGGCCCTGCGCGACCCGTTGCACCCCGGTCCCGCCGGACTGCCCGGCGCACCCGGCGCCTATGAGAGCGGTGGCCCCACTGACAACGTGCTGGGCATCTGGAAAGCCGCGGCGCCGGCCATCGATATTCTGGGGCCCGACGATTACCAGAACAATCCCGCCGCTTATCTGAAAGCTCTCGATCTGTATCACCGCAGCGACAATCCGTTGTACCTGCCGGAGACCGGTTGTCCCAACTGCGCCCGCTTCTTCTTCGCGGGCCTTGGCCTGCAGAGCATAGGATTCTCAGCCGCCACCGATGTGACCGCTCCGGCCCTCCTGGGCGCTCAAGCCGGAATCCAGGCCGCGCAGGCAGGCAATCCCGGCGCGTGGGAAACCTATAAGCCGATGGATGACTTCCTGACGTCCTGGGGGATGAACTTCCGATTGATCGGTCCCATGCAGCGCGAGATTGCCCGGCTCAATTTCGAAGGCAAGCTCCAGGCCGTGGCGGAAGAGGAGGGACGGGCAACGGAGATTCTGCCTTTCGGAAGCTGGAATGCCGAGGTCACGTTCGGCGCGGCGCGCCGCGGCTCCACGCCGGCGGCGAATCCGGCTCCGGCCGGGCGCATGCTGGTGGCGCAGCTTGCCGACAACCAGTTCCTGGTGACGGGATACGATTGCCGCATCGACTTCCGTCCGGCCGGCACGGAGCAGCAAAAAAAGTCGCAGCACATCATCCCGGGAACCGATGAGACGCCGTCGGCTCTGATCGACGGCAAATGGCAGCACCGCCAGTTTCTCCGCCTCGAGCAGGTGACCTGGGAGAACGGCGCCTTCAGGCACGTTCGCACGTGGGGCGGACGGGGTGGTGAGACGAACGGCCTCTACTTTGGCGAGGCGCCGGTCGTGTTGCGCGTCTCGCTCACGACCTATTAGATTAGAGGACGCGCCCAGCCTCCTTTAGTGCGGGAAACGCAAGTGCGCATCGAGCGGAACGACGGCGGCGCAGCCTTTCCGGCGCCGCCGCGAACCGGGAGGCCGGACTAACGAGTCGCCGGCGAAAGGGTCTGCGGGATTTCCAGCGAAAGACCGTCCACGACTTCAACCGGTTTGGATTCGATCATGACGGTCGCGGGCGTCAGCCCTTCGCGCGTGGCAGTCACCGTGAAAGTCCCCGGCATCAGAGTCGCGCGCATGGCCACGCGGTTGATGCCGTCCTCGGTGTTCAGGTATAGGTTGTTGGTGGAATTCGTGTTGCCGGAGTTATACCCGCCGCGCCAGATGGCCGGACCGGTGGCGGAAACGGCCCTCCCCGTTGAGTTCCAGGTGAAATCGACGCGGCCGTCGTCGGTCGGACAACGCTCGCCATTGGCATCGACCACTTCGAAGTCGATCAACGCGATATCTTCGCCGTCGGCGCGCAGGCCTCCAGGAGCGGTGTGGACCGTGAGCTTGATGGCCGCGGGAGCGCCGGCCGTCTTCAGTTCGTGCTGCGCCACAGCGTCGCCACCCTTGTAGCCGACGGCCCGGATCGCGCCGGGTGCGAACGTGATGTTCGGGAAGGTATACAGATAGCCGTCCTCCGGCTGGGTGACCTTGCCTCGGGAAGCTCCGTTTACGAAGAGCTCCACGCTGTCCACATTGTTGGCTACGACATACATCGTCTTGGTCGTGTTAGCCGGGTACGTCCAATGCCCGATGATGTGGATGTCCGGCTTTTCGTTCTGCATCACGCGTTCGGCGAAGTACGCTTCCTTAGGCAGGCGCACCGCGTCAATCTTGCCGCTGACGCGCGCCACCTCGCTCGAATCCTGCCGGCCGTCGGCGCCGGAATCGATGAAATAGATCGATGCGTACGCGGCCCACTTAGAGTGCGCCGGCTCGGTGTTAGAAATGCGCTCCGACCAGAACGACCAGTAACGCTTCACCTGCGCCAGCGCGAACGTCTCGGAGTTGTAGTCCCACGTATCGTTCGGCCCCTTCTTGAATCCAAAATAGGGAGGCGAATAGTCGTCCCAGAATCGTCGGGCTCCTTCATCGCGGAAATCTTCGGTCTCTACCAGCGGCGCCTTGTCGCGGACCTGGGCGCTATAGGGCCCGCCTAGCATGGTGCCGAACCACTCGGTAGCAGCCGTCGCCCCTGGATCAGTCAGCGAGCGGCATCCCATAACCCGGCCGCCGTGCGGGTCGAATTGCTTACGCAGGTCCACCATCTGCTGCATCTGTGACGCAGTGACTCCGGTATTCCCGGCCTCCCAGAACAGCACGCTCGGGTTGTTGCGGAAGTAAATGATGGTGTCGCGCATGACTTCCACGCGTTGCTCCCACTGCCGCCCCTGGGCATCCTCTTCCTTGTCGCCGGCGGGCGCGACTTCCACGATGCCGAACCGGTCAAACGCTTCGACATCCACCTTCTGCGGCGCTACGTGCATCCAGCGCATGTAATTCCCGTTGCTCTCGCGAAGCATCTGCGCCGTGAAGTCGTGCATCCACTCGGGGTAGCCCGCGCCCACGCCGGCCCATTCGTTGCTGGTACGCTGAGCGAATCCCTTGAGATAGACAAACTTGTCATTGATATAAACGCCGCCCGTGCCTGCGCCCCCCTTGAATTCCGTCTTGCGGAACCCGGTGGTCAGCTTGTTGACATCCACAACTTTCCCATCCACGGTCAGGATCGTGTAGACATTGTACAAATAGGGATCGTCGGGGCTCCAGAATCGGGCATTCGTCAACGGGCCTTTGGCGCTCAGCACGGTCTTTGCGCCCGACGCTATTTCGGCGTCCGCGCCCTGGAACGTGGCTCGCACCACGCCGTCCTTGTCCACCACCGCAACTGACAAGGTCACGTTCGCCGGCGGGACCCGCCGATCACTCGTGGCATTGTGCACCTGCGATTCCACCGTCACGTCGCAGCTGTGGGCCGCAATATTGTAGTTGGTGCAGTAGACATAGGCGCCCGTCGTCCCCAGGCCGTAGTACAGCGGCAACGTCTGGTAAATCTTCCCGGTAATGTGCAGCCACACCCGCCGGTTGATGCCGCCGAAGTCGGGGTTGAAGTCGTTGGCGTTCCATCGGAAGGGCGTGTCCGTGGCTCGCTCCTTGTAGCTTGTGCGGTTGTCCACCTGCACAGCCAGCACGTTGTCCTGGTCGCCGAAGAGCGCCGCGGAGGTGATGTCCACGCCGTAGCCCGTTATCCCGTTCTCATACAGACCGAAGGGCTTTCCGTTGAAATAAATGTCCCCAGCCTGGCGCATGCCCTCGAACTCGATGAACACTTTCGAGCCCGCCGCGCCGGCGGGAAGCCTAAAGTGCTTTCGGTACCAGCTCAAACCCTGATACTTGCCGCGATCGCCGCCGCTGTGGTCGATGATCACGCGGAACGAATCGACATCGTTGAATGAATGGGGGGTGCTGACGGTCTCCCACTGGGAGTCGTCGAACGTGACCGCCTGAGCGCCGGGTACGTCCTGGCGGATGAACTTCCAGTCCGAATTGAAACTGTACGTGATCCGCGGCGACGCGGGTGGCGCGTATCCCGGCTCAGCCGCCGAAAGCAGATTAGCGGAGGCGAGAGCCGTGAAAGCAAGCAGCGGCAGGACATAGTTCGATTGCATGCGAGCCAGTTTAACCGATGCACGCCGGACCAGCAATCGTCGGGAGGATGCGCTTGAATGTATAGACCTTCGAGCCGCGTGAAGACGTTGATAGGCACGATCTCGAAGCTGCCCGAGCGAGGCCCGATCTTCGGCAGCACCGTCATGTCGTATTTGACTTCGCCGACAGCGGCGCTCCCGATTCTTTTTCCCTTTTCCCCGATCCGGTTGCCCAGATTGGGAAACTCGCTTCGGAAGCCTGCGTAGAGCCTTGATGGAAGAGCTCATGTCGAGCTAAGACAGCAGTCCGCGCTATTCGTACTCGACCCTAACGATTACCCGCAGATCGTCGAATGCCAAGTTCAGCTCCGCCGGCCACAATTCGGGGAAAAGGAAGCCGGGCCATGACCTCTGACGCCTTGAGCCACTCTGACGAGGGGCGATGCCGGTGGTTCCAGCGTCGCCGCCAACCAGCGGATCGCTGGACCATAGCGCACTTGTCGGCACTAATCAAGCTACGTGAAGATCAGTTAGCGGCGCTCACGCACACCTATAAGGGCAATAAGTGAATGAATTTAATTGGGGTTAGCCGTATCATTGCACGCCTACTGCACAGAGCTGCTTTTGGGGCGATAATTAGGCGAAGACAATTTGACGCAAGTCCTTGAAAATAAATGGCGGGGACGACGGGGCTCGAACCCGCGACCTCCGACGTGACAGGCCGGCGTTCTAACCAACTGAACTACGTCCCCGCAATGTCACGCAGATATCTAGATCCTAACACGGCGAAGACGGCTGCTCCAAATTCCGGCAAACGCTTTGGTATGTTGTAAGCATGAAGATCCGCCTGCTTGCCTGTCTCGGGCTCTTTTCCGCCGCCCTGGCCCTGGGGGCCAGTCCGCCGACGCCGCAGCAGGCCCGCAAGTTTATCGACGACGCGGAGCAGAAGTTGCTCGTCCTGAGCGTGGATGCGAACCATGCCGACTGGATCAAGTCCACCTATATCACGGACGATACGGAGGCCGTGGCCGCCAAACTGGATCAGCGGGCCATCGATGCCACCGTGGATTACGCCAAGAAATCGACGCAGTTCGCCGGCCTCAAGCTCGACCCGGAGACTGCCCGCAAGATCGCGCTGCTGAAGCTCTCCCTGACCCTCGCCACGCCCTCCGATCCCAAGGAGAGCGAGGAACTCACCCGTATCGCCGCGGGCATGGAGGGCGCATATGGCAAGGGCAAGTACTGCCCCAGCGGGCCGGAAAGCTGCAAGAATCTCGACGATCTGAGCAAGATTATCGCCGAGAGCCGCGATCCCAAACAGCTTCTCGATGCCTGGACCGGCTGGCACGCAATCGCGCGGCCCATGCGCCAGGATTTCGTGCGCTATGTCGAACTGGCGAATAAGGGCGCGCGCCAACTCGGCTTTGCGGACAACGGCGCCATGTGGCGCTCGAAGTACGACATGCCGCCGGACGCCTTCGCCAAGGAACTGGACCGGCTCTGGGAGCAGGTGCGGCCGCTCTACGTTTCGTTGCACGCGTATGTCCGCGCCAGGCTGCGCGAGAAGTACGGCGACGTGGTTCCGGCCAGCGGTCCCATCCCTGCCGACCTGCTGGGCGATATGTGGGCGCAGGAGTGGGACAACATCTATCCCCTGGTTGCGCCGGCCGACGCAGATCCCGGCTACGACCTGACCGAACTTCTCAAGAAGCGCAACGCCGATTGGCGGCAGATGGTGAAGTACGGCGAAAGCTTCTTCGTCTCGTTGGGATTCGCACCGCTGCCGCAGACTTTTTGGGAGCGCTCGCTGTTTCTGCGGCCCCGCGACCGCGACGTGGTGTGCCACGCCAGCGCCTGGGATGTGGATGCTCTCGACGATCTTCGTCTGAAGGTGTGCATTCAGGTCACGGGCGAGGACTTCCTCACGATTCACCATGAGTTGGGCCATAACTTCTACCAACGCGCCTACAACAAGCTGGCCCCTTCGTTCCGCGACAGCGCCAACGACGGATTCCACGAAGCCGTGGGCGACACCATCGCCCTTTCCATCACGCCCGAATACCTGGTCAAGATCGGCTTGCTCGACCGCGCGCCGGACACTTCCAAGGACATCGGCCTGCTGCTGCACAAGGCCCTGCAGAAGATCGCCTTTCTGCCGTTCGGGCTGGTGATCGACCAGTGGCGCTGGAAGGTGTTCTCAGGCGAAATTCCTCCCGAGAAGTACAACGAAACATGGTGGCAGCTTCGCGAGAAGTATCAGGGCGTCGCGCCGCCGGTGGGGCGCAGCGAGGCCGATTTCGATCCCGGCGCCAAGTATCACGTGGCCGCCAACGTGCCCTATGCGCGCTATTTTCTGGCCGATATCCTTCAGTTCCAGTTCCATCGCGCGCTGTCCCAGGCGGCCGGATGCAAGGACCCGCTGAACCGCTGCTCCATTTACGACAACAAGGCGGCAGGCGCCCGTCTGAGCTCCATGCTGGAAATGGGCGAAAGCCGCCCCTGGCAGGAGGCGCTCGAAAAAATCGCGGGCACGCGGGAGATGGATGCCTCGGCGATTCGCGATTACTTCGCGCCGCTTGAGAGGTGGCTCGACGCACAGAATCGGGACAAGCCGGTCGGCTGGTAGGCGGTTACGCGCTTACAAATAGAAGCCGTCCGTCCGATGACCCGGCCAGTCTAGCGCCGCCTGCGCCTGCATGTCCGCGCACAAACGTTCCAAAGCCTCGGATGCCTTCGAGAAGCTGAACGCCGCCTGGTTATTGGGCCCATAGACTTCGGAAACAAGGGCGCAAAGCTCTTGTATCCGGGCTCGGGATCTGCGCAACTCGGCGCCCAATTCCCGGTGCTCCTCCAGAGTCAACGGGATCGATTCTGCCGGACGCATTCTCAGTCTGCGATTTTAGCATGGCGTCGTTGAGTTGCTACAATCGCAGTGATGCCCAACGAGATCTACGCACGATTCGATACGTCGGAAGGGACCTTTAAGATCAAGCTCTTCGCCGAGCATGCGCCGCGCACGGTGGAGAATTTCATCGGTCTCGCCGAGGGAACCAAAACCGGCAAGCCGTTCTACGACGGCACTGTGTTTCACCGCGTCATCCCCAATTTCATGATTCAAGGCGGAGACCCGGAGGGAACCGGGCGCGGCGGTCCCGGCTATCAGTTTGCCGACGAGTTTCACAAGGACCTGAAGCACACCAAACCCGGCATCCTCTCTATGGCCAACGCCGGGCCGAACACCAACGGCAGCCAGTTCTTCGTCACCGTGGCCGCCACCCCGTGGCTCGATAATCATCACACCGTGTTCGGCGAAGTGACCGAAGGCTACGATGTGGTGCTCAGGATATCGGAAGTGCCGCGCGGCTCGCAGGATCGGCCGAAGAAGGAAGTGCGCGTCAATTCCGTCAAGATCGAGCGGTAGAGTGCGGCCGCTCGCGCGCCCATGAGACTGGCCCTATTCGGCGGCACTTTCGACCCGGTCCACGACGCGCATTTGGCGATTGCCCGCGCCGCCGCCGACAGGTTCAGCCTGGACCGGGTCCTCTTCGTGCCTGCCGCGCATCCGCCCCACAAGGCCCTCGCGACGCACGCCCTTTACGACGATCGTGTGCGCATGGCGCAACTGGCGTGCGCGGACGAAAGGCGCTTCGAGGTTTCGCGCCTGGAAGAAAACACGCGGCGCAGTTACTCCATAGACACCATCGAGAAGGTGCGGGCGGAGATGGCCGCGGATGGCGAACTGTTCTTCATTATCGGCTCCGACGCATTCGCCGAAATCCGAACCTGGCGCCGCTGGCAGGATGTGGCGCGCGCCGTCGAGTTCCTGGTGATCGGCCGCCCCGGCCACCTCTACGAAGTTCCGCCCGGCGTTCGCTTGGAGCGTCTCGATACGCTCGAGCTGCGCATCTCGTCCTCCGAGATTCGCGCGGCCTTGGCGGAGGGCCGCCTGCCCCCGGGAGTCCCGCATCCGGTTCTCGATTACATACTCGACCGCGGCCTCTACGGCGCGCGACGGTAAGCCCCGGCGTCCTGATAGAATGGGACCGGTCGAGCCGATTATGGAACTCCTTGCTGCCAGCCTTCTGGAATTGATCGTTCAAACGTCCACCAATTTGCCACCCGACGTACGCGCCGCTATGTCGATGGCCGCCGAAATCGAAACGCCGAAGACGCAGTCCGCGCAGGCGCTCGACATCATCCTCCAAAACGTCGATATGGCGAAGGAGGACGAAGGCGCTATCTGCCAGGACACCGGCATGCCGACGTTTGTGGTCCACACGCCCGTGGGCGTGAATCAGATTGCGATCCGCAAAGCGATCGAAGAGGCGGTGGCGGAGGCCACGCGGCGCGGCAAGCTGCGGCCGAATTCGGTGGATTCCATCACCGGCAAGAACAGCGGAAATAATCTCGGCCCCGAAACCCCGGTCATTCATTTCGAGCAGTGGGAACAGGAGGATATCGAAGTCAAGCTGATCCTCAAGGGCGGCGGCTGCGAGAACAAGAACATCCAATATTCCCTTCCGTGCGAGATCGACCGCCTGGGCCGCGCGGACCGCAATCTGGAAGGCGTGCGCAAATGCCTGCTGCACGCCGTCTGGCAGGCGCAGGGGCAAGGGTGCGCGCCGGGAGCGCTGGGCGTCTGCATCGGCAGCGACCGCGCGCACGGCTACGATCTGGCCAAGGGACAGTTATTCCGCACGCTTGACGACGTGAACCCCGACCCCACCCTCGCGAAGCTGGAATCCGAAATCATGCAGGAGGCTAACAAGCTGGGCGTGGGAGCGATGGGCTTCGGCGGAAAGGCTTCGCTGATCGGCTGCAAGATCGTGGCGGCTAACCGGCTGCCTGCCAGTTTCTTTGTTTCGGTGGCATACGACTGCTGGGCGTTCCGTCGCCTGGGCGTACGCCTGGACGCCGCTACCGGCGCCATCGCCCGGTGGCTGTACCGCGACCCGGCCCGCCCCGTGCAGCGCATGGCTCGCGGCGAAGGCTTTCCGCTGACCGGCCGCGAAGTGGTTCTCGAGTCGCCCCTTACCGAGGCTCAGGTTCGCGCTCTGAAAGTCGGCGACGTGGTTCTCATTTCCGGCGATATGTTCACCGGACGCGACAGCCTGCATTCGTACCTCATGAAGAACCCGCCCCCGGTGGACCTGAACGGGGCCGTCCTATACCACTGCGGCCCGGTGATGCTGAAGGAAGGCGGCCGGTGGACCGTGAAGGCCGCCGGACCCACCACCAGCATCCGCGAGGAGCCTTACCAGGCCGAGGTACTCCGGCGTTACGGCGTTCGCGCGGTGATCGGCAAAGGCGGCATGGGCCGAAAGACGTTGGCGGCGCTCCAGGAATGCGGAGCGGTTTACCTCAACGCCATCGGTGGAGCCGCGCAGTATTATGCGCGCACGGTAGAAGAGGTGAAGGGCGTGTATCTGCTGGAGTTCGGCGTCCCCGAAGCCATGTGGCATTTGCGGGTAAAGGGCTTCGCCGCTATCGTCACCATGGACGCCCACGGCGCAAGCCTGCACGCCGGCGTGGAGCAAGCCACCGGCGAAGTATTGGCCACGTTACCCCATCTTCCCTGACCTCCGCGAGCTCCTGTTCAACGGCGCCGGGTATCCAATTAAACAGAACTGGTCGAGCGCAAACAACACCACCGACTCCACCCCGCTCGCCAGCGCCAAGCCTCTCTCTTTCAACCAAGGCGTCGTGTAATCGCTGATTCCCACCAGGTGGCTGCTCTGCGCCGGCGGGAACCCAAACTGCCCCGGCAATGCAATCGAGCCACGCACCTCGTCCAAATCGCGGTCGCCCGTGAAAGTGAAGTTTTCGGTTTTCAGGCAGGTCAGCGCCGCGGCGGTCCAAGCCGCGGTCGGATAGTTGACCAGCTTATTCAATGGCGTGTCGTTCGTATCCACCGGGTACAGCGATTCGAAGCGCGCGTTGGGGTATACGGCCTGCACGAAAGCCATGATCGCATTGGTGAATGCGCCGATCAGCGTGGGCAGGAACGCGCATTCATCCGGGAAGTCCGTGGGCGGCGCGTTTTGGCTCGGAACGATCCCCATCGGCCGTCCGTATGCCGTCTGAAACGCGCTCTTGGTATACGCGTCGTAGAATGGCATGCCCGCCGCCGATGCGTTGTACCACCACTGGACTTCCCCGAATTGCAGGTACGGAACCAGACCCGCGGCGCTCATGAGGTTTGCCATATCCAGGTAGACCTGTTGCCAGAACGCCGTGCTGGCCGGCGAGAAATTGGTCTGAAGCGATGGCGTATTGAGCAGCGCCGCCGTGCCGTCCGGGTAGCATTGTGCGATCCCCGTCGCTGGTTGCGGGTCGCCATCCTGAAGCTCCATGGAAAACGCCGCCGCCACGTCGATTCCGTACCCCTTCAGCGCCGCGAAGTAGCTCGAGTGCCAGTCACGCGCCGCCCGGTTGATGCGCGGCGTCGCCGTCAGGTCGGTGCGCCACCCCGCCGCCCACGCCATCGTCGAGAGGTCCCCGTCTACGCCCCCGGCCAGCGGCCCGCTCGCCACTGCCGTCAGGTGCTGGCTGCCGCCCGTATCCGGGACGACGGTCATCCCGTTTCCAGCCGTCCCCATGGTGCGCGATCGGATGGTCAACACCGCCCCCGCCGCGCTCGCCTGCACCGCGGTGGCGCCGGCGTTAACCGCGAGCGCCAGCGCGTTGGCCACGCTCGCCGCCGTGTCCGCCATCAAGCTCATGTGTTGAAACAGCGCTCCACCGACGTTGACCCCGGTGTACAGGCCGAAATCCGGCGTACCCGCGAGCGTCACGGTAGCCGTAGCGTACTGCTGGCCGGGACACGCCAGTTCGTAAAACCACATCGCGCCGGCATAATGGTTCGCCCGCCCTTGGAAGCCGAGCTTGTCGATCAGCCAGGCGGTGCGCTCCGGTGCAAGGCAAATCGAGTGATACGTGTCCCAGTCCGTCGCCAGCGTCGTGCGCGGGGTGCTGGCGATGGTCGGCAGGTTCGCCGTCGGGTAGGCGATCTCGAAAAAGTCGAAATAAAAGACGCCGATTCCGGTCTGCGCGGCCGTCACGGTATGCTGACCCGCGTTGAGATCGGCCACCTTGATCCGGACCAGCAAGTCCTCCACGTCGTCGAACGCCAGATTCGCCGCGCTGGTCGCGCCGTCAATGGTAATGGAAATCGGCGCGCCGGCCCCGCCGCCGTTGTTGAACATGCGCGTTCCCAGGAACAGCGTGTGGCCTCCCGCCGCCGTGTAGGTGCACGACACGGACGATCCTGGCGTCTGCGTGGATCGAATCGACCCGCCCGAGTAGTTGCCCGTCACCGCCTCGTCCCACGCGCCCGAATAGACCACCAGGTTCGAAGAGTCTTCAGCGCGCCAGCTTCCAGGGCCCGCCACCTGATACGTAAGATTCGCTCCGGCCACCGTCCAGTTTGAGACCGTCACCTGGAATTCCGTTCGCGCGAAGTTGCCCGGCAGTTGATTGGGGGCCCAAGTCCACCTCATCATCCGTACCGAATTCGTCGGCACCTGGACCAGCGTCGTGAAAGCCGGCTCCACGTATCCCTGCAGATTGCCGAAATTAAGAGCAACATGCCACAGCGCCGTCGACGTTCCCCCGCTCATCGTCTGCGAGACCGGCTGCCAGATTTCGGTCTGCGCGCCGCTCGCGTTGCCGTAAACCCCCACACGGTTTCCGTTGGCGCCGGCTGCGGCCTTGTACTGCAGCGTAATCTGCGCGCCCGATGCCGTGGCCGTCATGCCGGTTGCGGCGGTGTTCGCGGCGATCGCGTTCGCCAGCAGTGTGGCCACGCCCTCCAGCGTGTCGTTGTAGTACATCATGTGGGTCGCGTGCTGGCTCGATGGATCCACGCCGTCCGCCGCCGCCCAGGCCAGCTCCACGTAATCGTTGGCCGTTACCGCCCCCGTGAGTTCGAAAATCGCCTGCGCCGGCGTCGGCGCCGCGCTCCCCGTCGCGGGCGTCGCGTTCGCAGCCAGCGGCACCTTGTACTCCAGCTCGACGCCGTCCGATCCCGTCGCCCAGATCCGCAGGTACGGCCAGTCTACCGTCGGCCACAGCGTGCAGTCCATCGCCATGCAATTCTGACGCGCCTCATCGTAGGAGAGCTGCAGGCCGCTCAGGTCGCCGTCCGGCAGGCAGCGCAGCGCCGGGTGTTCGAAAACGTTGTCGCGGCGCCACTCCACCACCGCCCAATCGAATTGCTGGCGAAACGACCCCGATACCGTGAACCCGGTCGCGCTGGTCGCGCTCAAGGCCGCGGCCGCGCTCGGTTGATAGAAGTAGCACTGCAGGTCCCGGTTGGGTTGCAGCTTGGTGAGTTGTTCCGCCATGTTGGTCTCACATCCGGATTAGTACGGTCAGATCGGCCCCCGGATACGTTTGCCCCACCGAGAGTATCGCTAGACTAACTTGCGACCCGGCTGCCAGCGGCGCCAGGGTATTGCCCGCCACGCTATTGGACACCAAAGTCGAGGTCCCGAAAGTCAGCGGACAGTATAGGTTCCCGTTGACGTTCAACTGAAGTTGTATCGGCGCATCGGCCGCAGTACCCAGCACCGCATAAATCTCGCGAACCGCGTGCGAGGCATCCATCACCAGGGCTGGAGCCGCGTATTGGTCCACAGCCAGAAAGCCATCCACCTGAATCGTGTACTGTCCGCCGGAGGTTGTGCGCAGTCCCAAATCGGTGGTGTGGGTCAGGGCAATGCTGCCCATTGGGCTGCTTCCCTTATTGTTGGTCACGACTAGCTCGGCGCTTGCCACGCGTACATCCGGCAGGATTACCGGGAAGCTCCAACTCCCACTGTAAGGACTTCCGAAAAACTCGGGTGGAAACGCCGCGATCGCGCTCGTGCTTGCCAAATGGTAAACCGGCTCCGGCCCCGCCGTGTGCGCGGTTGCCGGGCTTCCATCGCATCCTCGCGTCACCTGATAAGTGGCGCCGCCGTTGAGCGCGGCTGTCACGCACATGACTTCCTGGTCGATCTGCAAATAGCTGCCCTTCTGCCCCGGCCCCGGCAGGCTGAGGTTGATCGTGGTGTCCGCCACTCCCACCGCGTTCGCCAACGTGATTCCCGGCGTGCCCACCAGTTCGTTCCAGTAGTACAGCGTCAGCGTGGCTGAGGATATCGTGCGCGTGTTCGTCAGGTTGGGGAATGCCACGCCGCTCAACGCCACGGTTCCGCCCTGCGCGCCGTTCCCCAGCCCGAAGAGCGGCTGCGGCGGAATGGCGGCGTCCCCAAGCCCGCCAATCTGCCAGCGCGTGACCGTCGAAATACCCGGGTCGCATTCCACGTTGTTCACGTTCGCGGCGCGCCCCGTAATCTGCGCCACCTCGCCCAACCAGTTCGGAATCGCGAACTGCGCCGTCGCGCTGGTGGTCGTCGCGCCGGGATTCCATCCGCTCACCGCCGCCACGAAGTAGCTGGTGGCATCCGGCTCCACCACCCACGCCGGCGATACCGTTAATGTGGTCGCTGTGTTCGATCCGATCGTCGCTTCCTGTCCCGCCCCGGTCCCCCGCGTGATCCGCGCCGTCATGCCGCGATACGCATTGACCGTCATGTTGAGCGTTCCGTTGCCCACCGTGTTGGCGGAGTACAGGGTCGCCGCGATCTCCGGCAGCGCTTCCATGCGCCAGTAGAAATTCGCGTGATCGAAATTGGGGTCCGGCGGCGCGATGTTCAGCGGCGGAAGCCCCGGGTCGGTAAACTGCCCCGCCATCGCCTGACTGCTCGCAATCCGGTACAATGCCGACGGAGACGCGCCGCGATAGACGTTGAAAGCCGCCGTATTGAGATCGAAGCTCAGCCCCGTCAGCGTAACGGCGCTTCCACTGCTGGCGATCCCCGCCGTCACCAGGAACGATAGCGCGCTTTCATTCCCCGCCGAATCGAGCGCCGAAACCGCGTAGTACAGAACCTGGCCGCTCGCCAGCGTTCCACCCGGCGCCACAGCCGCCGACAAGCTCACAAAGGGGATGCCCGGACCTGCCTCCGCGCTCGTGGCTGGTGGAACGTAGCTCACCGTGACGGTCACCTGGACCGAGCCGTCGCTGGTGACCGCGTCGGTCTCGGTCACCCCGAACTCAAGATTCCCATTCGCATCCACCACGCTGCCGATCAGCGGCCGCGGCACACCCATGCCCGCGTCGCTCTGCCGCCGCCCTCCCGTTGCCGAAGTGGGCTGCCCGTTGCTGTCTGCGTACCAGGCGTCGTCGTGAATCTGCGCCGTGATCGTCGTTACGCGATGGTTGATCCCCGGAGCGATTTTCAAAATACGGAACGGCTGCCGGGTGAATCCTTCTTTGAGGTACGTGACCGTGATAATGTCGCCCGGCCGCACTCCGAACGATTTCACGCTCGTTTGGAATTCGATGTACGTGTTGCCCAGCACCGATTTGTTCAGGTTCAGTTGCAGGATACGCCCTGCCTGGTCGTTGTTCGGAAGCCCTATCGCGTTCAGGCTCGCCGTAATCTCTTGCCCGCAAAGCGTTACATCGTCCGCATCGGCTACCGTGTAGCTATCTTGCTGGTAATCGTTCAGCGAGTCCTGGAACTCCACGCTGAGACTGTTCGGAGTGTCCGCCATGCTGCGCGAATATACCCGCACGCTCGGTGCGCCGCTCGGCAGCCGCAGGATTCCGGTAACGCCCGTGCTGCCGTCTCCAAACTCGTAATTCGGCCATCCGCCGTTGAGCGGCTCCGTACTGTTCGACCACGCCGGCTGCGTGGGCTGCTCGTTCGCGATGGTGTCCTCCACGCGAAGCTGCAGCAACCCCGCGCTGCTGTAAGTCAGTAGTAGCCGCGCCGTAATCCGCACTCCGCGCGCCACGTCGCCCGCGCTCTTTCTCGTCTTCAGCGCCATGTTGCACTGGAACTTGGCGAGCGATATCGCATTGCCGTAGATGTCCACCGCATCGATCTGCTGGTCGCAGTCCGCCGCCGCCGCCGCGAAGCTCGCAATGTCAATCTCCGCCGCGCTCCAGCCGAGCCGCCGCAAGATGTCCAGCAGAATCCACGCCGGATTGTTGCTGAATTGCGCGCCCGTCTGCACGCCATTCGCGTCGTAAATCGCAATTGTCAGTCCCTGCGCCAGCACCTTGATTCTGGGCAGCGTCGTCCCGTTGTTGATCTGGTTTGGAACCACCACCGAAAGGTACGCCATGCTTCCGTACGGATCGCCGCCCGGAAAGTTCGCGTCGAACTGCCCCGTGCGTTGCCCCAGGCTCTGCACGTTGTACCACCCCGTAGCCGTCATGTTGGCGCCGGGGATGCCCAGCGGAATCTGCACCTCGTTAACCAGGACGATCAGCGGCGCCTGCATCTCGCCGATCCCCAACAGGACTTGCATCCTCGTCAGATTGCCGTCGTTGCGCGCAAAAACGATGGGGGGCGCGTACCACGCCGTCCCGTACACCATCGGCACGAAATCGTTGTACAACGCCGTGTTCAGGCTGATCGCCGAGGCCTGCACGTTCCCCCCGGAGGGCCGCACCAGGATCGACGCCGGCACGAACTCCAGGCCCCCGAAATTTCCCCACATCCCTCGCGCCTGGCAGTCGCTCCGCGTGTATCCGCAGCTTGTGTACGCAACGCCGCCGTCCAGGTTCCCCGCGCCGCCCGCAATGTCCGCCGAGTACCCGCAGCGGTAGTACGAAGAGTATTGCCCGTTGCTTCCTCCGTCGATCGCTTCCGTGCGCTGTTCCGCGGTCGCCGGAAAATCCCACGGGCACGTCCGCTCGATCCGCACCTGCGGCAGCAGAACCCTCTGCAAGCTCATCCGGTTGATCGCCGTCAGCCGGATCGTCGCCTCCAGAATCTCGTCCGGCGGATTGCAGATTCCCTGGAACAGCGCCGCGGTCGCGCTGTCAGCCGTCTGAGTCGCCAGATTGTAAATCAGAAAACTCACCGTTAGCCGCGCGCCCTTAAAACCGATGGATTGCTCCATCTCCGAAAAGTACGAATCCGCGTTCGCTAGCACAATCGAGATCTGCGATAGCCCGTCCACCCCTTGCGCCGAGGCCGGCTGCATTTCGAAAGCGCTGTGTTCGAGCACCCGCGCCGCATAGGCCTTGCCATTCACGGTGATTCCGTGCGTGCACCAGCTTTCCGTATGCCCGTTCGCCAGCGTGCAATCGAACAGTAGAAGCGGCGCATCCGTGATCGCCTGCTCCGTCAGACTATAGATGGTTGACATAGATAATGTTCACCGTGCACGAATGGCGGTTTACGCCCGTGGTCGTGACTGCCAGTTGGTCGTCCCTCAGACGCGCGTTCTGATAGACTCCGCCGCTGGTGCTCGCCTGGTACACGGACGCCCCCGCCTGCGGTTCCGCTTGCATCCCGTATACCTGCACCTGAGCGGCGGCCGGAATTTGTAGCCCGAAACAAATCTCGGCCGCCGCCGCGTCTCCGCTCCCAACGGAGACGAACCTGTTCCATTGCGTTTGAACTGCTTGGCTCGCTTGGCCGCTCCCCAACAGCATCGTGACCGTCGTAGGCGCGGCTGCCCGCAGATAGACGCTCAGGCAGTATTTGTATCCGCCCGGCGCCGTGAGCGTTTGCGAGATCGTCTGCGGCGCCGCGCCTCCATTCGTCAAACTCCACGCTCCCGTTCCGCCGGTCGGGTCCGCAATCCCGCTGGTGATCGAAAGCTGGGGATCGCGCGCCCAGGCCGCCTGCCCCGGCTCCTCGCTCCATGCCAGCAAATTCGCCCCCGGGTCCAGGAACGTGAACCCGTTCAGCGTCCCTTGCGCCGACGCGAAGAACTGCTCCAGCGCCGTTAGCTCCGCGTCCGACAGACCCGTGTAGCTCAACGCCCAATCCGTCGTCGATCCCGCCGCGTCCGCCAGCTTGATCGAGCTTCCGTCCAACGCGGCGTTGATCGCCGTGCGCGCGCGCCGTTCGGTCCGGATCGGAAACTGGCTCAGCGCGCCCGTTCCAAGTTGTGGATACGTCAGCATGACGATCCTCGGTTCTCCATCACCCTCAATACCGTTGCGCCGTTCATCTCTCCGCTGGCCGTGGTTGGCAGCGTGTCCGTTTCCAGGCTGCAGCTTGGATAAACCGTACCGTCCCAGGGATCGGTGAATGCGAAGTTCCCAAACGCTCCCTGGTTGTCCTCGAAGAACTGCTCGATGGCCGCCATTTCGCCTTCGTCCAGTTGGCTAAGCGGGATCTCCCATCCGTGCAGCGGGCCGGCGCAGTCCTGGTAGCGTTGCTCCGTGCCGTCCAGGAAGCGTAACGCCTGGTTCTGATAGCGCACTTTCCGCATCGCCGGATACTGCATCGCGGCATTGGTTTTCAATTTGGGGAAGGTCGCCATGGCTATAGGTCGTTGACCACATCGTTGATTGAATTGGAATTGAGCATTGCGTTCTTTACCGCCGCTGCGATGTCCGCGCTATGGTCCATGAACCATCGCGCATCGAGTGTCTGGCCGTTCGCCGTGGTTTGCGCCGGCCCCGCCACCGCTCCCGCCCCGCTCGAAACGCTGCCGGCCGACCCTCCCGCGCCCGTCGAAGATCCGCCCAGCGCCCTTGCCGTTCCCATTTGGTCGTAGCTGACGTTGCTCAACGTCCCGCCGCTATCGGCCGCCTGAAAATCGAGTGACGGCGGCATGACGTACTTAGTCAGTGGCGCGGGTGACTCGGATCCCCCGCCGCTGAATAACCCGATCAACCCCCCAATCAACGGAATCAGACCGAGGCCGCTCTCCAGAACGGTCTTCGCCACTGAACCCGCCGTCGCTCCGCCCCCGCTGTTGCTTGTCTTCGACATAGCCTCGGCTTCGGTCCTTGCCGGCCGCGGCAGCGTCGATGGCGCCACCATGTCTGCTCCGGCCTCGCCTGCGCCGCTCGATTGCGATGCCGTCTCCGCCAGCAAGGCCGCCAGTTCTTCGGTCCCGGCCTTCGCCGCCAACGCATCGGTCCCTTCGCCGCCCGCAGCCTCTATGAAACTATCGAGTAACTTCTCTTGTATGGTCTTGGCCATTTCTTGTTTCCGTCGAAAGCTCGTTTTCCAGGATCGCGAACGCCTCCACTTGCCGGGCGCTCAACTCCGCGAAGCCCGTCCCTCCGACCCGCCGCCGCACCAGAAACTCCTCCACCAGCGTCAGGCTGTCTCCCGTGACATACGATTTTGGACAGGATGTGAGCGAGGCGCCCCTCCTCGCCCACACCAGCGGCGCGCCCGTCCCCTCCGGGTGCGCCATCCATCCGCATCGCCGCTTCTGTTCCAGACCGGATCTCCGGCAGGCGTCGCACTTCCAACCGGCCTGGTTGGAAAACTGAAAGTGGAAGGCGACAATTAGTTTTTTCGTTCCGCCTCGTCTAGCCCCGTCTCCGCCCGAACCGCGGCCAGCGCTTCTCGAAACAGATCCTCCGGCCCGGCGCCCGCCAGCGACTCCGGCGTGGCTGCCGCTCCGTCCACCTCCAAACCCACAACCTCCCGTAAACCCCAAGTCACGTAAAGCCGGTCGATCTCCTTCTGCAGCAGCGCCGCATCCATTTTTTCGCCCGCGCCGCCCCCCGCCTCCAGAAACTCCATCCGCCGCATCAGTTCGCGCACCTGCCGCATCAGATCCACCCGCCGCGCAAACGACATCTTCGCCACCGTGTACCGCACCCCCGCCGCAACCGCCGATTCCACCATCCTCACGCTCTCGTAAGTCATAGCCCCATCCCTCTTGACGCGGAGACGCGGACGCGAAGCGCCACAAATCCACCCTGCATTCCCGAACCTCTTATAGAGGTTTTCTCCGCGTCCCCGCGTCTCCGCGTCAAAGCCTTTCTCTGCTTACTCTCCGCGTCAAAGCTTGCCCTACCCGAACGCCACCGTGATCTCGTTGTCCACCGTCCCCTGCGCCCGCGCCCCCCGGAACTTCCACTGCAGCCGGTTCTGCCCGTCCTCGAATTCCGGAACCTCCGGGATCACGCTGTTCATGTTGACCCCCATCATCAGCCCTTGCGCTTGCCCCAACTGGAACATCACGCTGATGGGCGATTGCTGCCGCGCCGCCTGGTAAAGCCCGATGGTCGCGCTGTCGTCCATGCTGTAGAGTTCGAAAGCCGCCGTCACCGTGCGCCCCCCGGGCATGATCGCCTGCGGCAGGTTCGTCCCGAATTCCTTGGCCCGCGCGGCCAACCCGTTCTTCAGCGTTACCGTCCCGCCGGTGATCGTGAAGAACTGCGAGGGCGCGCCCAGCCACGCCTCGCCCATGTTTCCGGGCACAATCGAGTAGTCGAACGCGCCCAGCGCCGGCTCCGCCGGGAAGTTCGTCAATGTCCCTTCCCCGCTGCTGAAGCTGCCACTGTCCAGTAAATCCTGCGCGATCCCGCTGAAGCGGAATTCCTGATAATCCCCGTTCAACAGGATGTCCATCTGGTCGATAGCCCCGCCGCACAGCAGTCTCTGCACCGCCGTCGCCGGCGACCAGTAGTCGTAGACGCTCACACTCGGCAGTTCCGTCGCCGGTACGTAAGTCACCGTCGGCGCCACCGCCGTGCCCGCCCCCGGCAGAGCCGTAAACGGCGCGTTCAATTGCACCGCGGTCGCACTCGCAATCGCCGTCACGAACCGGATCTCGCCGCCGCAACTGACCGCTTGCCCCGCCGTCAGACCGTGCGCCGCCTGGAACACCAGGCTCCCGGCTGCCGTGCTCGAAGCCGCCGTTCCGCCCGCGAATTCCAGCGGCGTGCCGCCCAGCGCCGCCTGGAACAGCGGTCCGTACGCCGGCCCCGGCAGCGTATCGGGCGAGGGCGCGTTGCCCGAAGGCCCGGCCGCCGCCTGCTGCCAGCTCGTCAGAAAGGTTCGAAGCTCGAAGCTGGTCCGCCTCCTGCCGCCCGCCGGCAGTCCCGGAAATGTCCGGCTGCCGGTCTTGTCCTTCCGCGTGGTAACTTCCAGTTGCTGCTCCACCGCCAGCTTCAAGGCGGGAATCCGGTTCGCCGAGGTGACCGCCGATACGTTGCCGTAGGCGCTCTCCAATGCCGTGTAGAATCGGTTTGCGTTAGACGAAATGTACGAGGACATGTTAGTTGGTGCTCACTCCTATCTCGAGGGCGATCTTCGCCGTCTGTATGAAATTCCTGCCGCCATGTTTCACCGCCGCGAACGATACCTCGTATCCGCCTGCGTAAAACATCCCGTTGCCCCAATCCCCCCGGCTCGCGCTCAACGTCTCCGTCACCGCGTCCGTATAGAGTTCCAGGGCGTCTTGCAGACCCTCCAGCCGGTCGTGCGAGTGCCGCACCTCCACCGTCATCTGGGCCGAGCCGGAGAAGCTCCGGGACTTCTCCTTCAAGGCGTTCACCAACTTCTCGCAATACACGTTGACCGCCGGATAGGTGACCGTTTCGCTGCGCTCCATCAGGTCCGGCGCCACGTTTTGCGCGCGCACCTGCGCCGTGTTCAGCGCCGCCGGCGCGCTGTCCGCCGCCGAAAGCGCCGCCAGCGTCGCATTGGCCCCCGCCGGCGCGACGATCAGTTGAATAATCCGGTCGCTGATCGCGCTCCCTATCTTCTGTGTCATTAGCCCCTCCGCAGCACTCTTGGAACTGGCTTGATGTAGTTGGGAGCTTGCCCTTGTCCCGCCCGCCGGCCGGTCGTCGCCAGCGTCCCGGGTTGGGTCCAGGTCTGTGCGGTTCCGATCGGCGTCCCATTCTGCCGGAACATCGAATCGGGGCCGCCGCCCACATACACGTTCCATCCCTTCGCGTTATTCGGTGGATCCACCGGTTGTACCAGCAGCGTGCTGGCGACCGTCGAGACAGTAGCCGGCAAGGCGCTCGCCCCCTCCTCGCCGGCCTGGTTGGTCCACGCCATCGTCGCGTAGTAGGTCGCGTCCGGTAGCGCGGTCGGCGCGCCCACTACCGCCGTCACGGTGGGCATCGCCGCTCTGGGGATCGGATCGAGCGCCACTCCCGCCCCAATTTGAACCAGCTTGTCGTAAGCCCAGCTCGCCATCGAATGGAATTGGTCCCGCTTGCCCGCATACCGGTCGTTCAACTGGCTGTTGTATGCGTCGGCGTACACCATCTCCAGCGCGCGGTAGCTATGCCAGAGCCGCAGCGCCGGCGTCACCACCACGCGGCTGACGCTCGGCTGCGGCGAAAGCCCGAACTGGTCCGGATAACTCGTTCCCGTCAGCAGTACTTCGAGCCCCAGCGCCACTTCTTCCTGCGCCAGGGCCAGCTTTTGCGTCACGTCGATACTCTCGGCATTGGCTACATCCAGCAGTTGCGAATCCTGCGCCGAAAGATCGTCCATGCTCGATACGAGACCGTCCGTGAACAGAGCCATGTCCTTACGCCGAGTCCTTCAGGGCGTCCGCGACCCCCTTCAACTTGTTGAGCTCGGCCGTCGTCAGCACCGAGAACTGCACCCGCGCCGCCGCCGCTGCCTGATCGGCTGCCTGTTTCGCCACCGCCACCGACGCGCGGAATGCAGTCGCGGCCGCGCTAGTGGCCAGACTGGCTTCCCCTTCCACAATCATCTTCGCCGCGATGTCGCGCGTGACCTCCGTCAGCACTCCCGCCTTGCCGCCCTCGGACGTCTCCAAACTCACGATCACCGGATAAGGATCCGCGATGTTCGCTTCCGTCGTTCGTATCTTCTGGTAATAACTTGTCAGATCCATCTTCTTTCTCTCCTTTTTTAGTCGAGGGGACAGACGAATCTGTCCCAAGGCGCCGCCGCTGCGCGAGGGGACAGACGAATCTGTCCCAAGGCGCCGCTGTTGCGCCGCGTGGACAGATCCGTCTGTCCCCGGTCTGCCCCGGTCTGCCCCGGTCTGCCCCGGTCTGTCCCCGGTCTGCCCCCTACGTATTCACCTGCACGCCCGAAGTGTTTCTCAACACCGCGCACCCGTACAGCACGTCCACCGTGAACTGCTGAGCCAGCGTATCCGGCTGGTAGCTCATCACCACGCGCATCCCGAAGTTGCCCAGCTCCGCGTACTCCGCGATCGCGCCGGTCCCCGGCAGTGGCTGCGGCAGCCGTCGGATCACCAGGCCAAGCGCGTCCTTCGTGAACGCCATGTTGTGGGTCGTCACCACCGCCGGCGGCGTGCCCGTCTGTTGCACAAACTGCGAGCGGAACACGTAGAAGTCCTTGTACTTCCCAACCGTGCCGTCGATCAGCGCGTTCAAGCCCGCGGCCCCCGCCGTCTGGAACTCCTCGAACAGCGGAATCTGCCGCCATGCCGAGTAAGTCGCGGCGTTGACTACGATGTACTTCCTCTCGCTCGGTGGCACCATCGCTTGGAACAGCGTGGTTTCCGCCGCGTCGATGGTCGCTTCCGTGATCGCCGTGCCCGCCGTCCCCACCACCGGGTTCGAGTTGAAGCCCGCGTACAGGCTCAGCAGGTCGGTTTCGATCTTTTGCGCGATCGCCGCCACCGATGGCTGCATGTACAGCTTCAGCAGGTCCGGCACTGCCAGCACCCGGATTACGTCCGGTATCTGGAACGTCGCTTCCGCGTGCGTATTCAGCACGATCGCCGCGTTGTTCAGAGGCGGGTTCTGCGTCAGTACCGCCCCGCCGTTGTTCAGAATGTTGTTCGCCACCATCGTTGGCGGTATCGGGATGTTGACCGTGTCACCGGCATTCGCCAGCACCGGCTCGTAGTCGCGATTCACAAGGTTCCCCATCACGAGGTTCCCCACCAGTACCGGCAAAGCGTCCGCCGCCACCAGCTTCACAATCGCGCTTGCGACGTTTGTTGAGGTAATTGCTGCCATTCGTTCTCCTGTCTTTTCTTTCTGCCGGGCCTTTCGGGCCCGTACTGTTTCGTTTTCACAGCCCCCGTAGGGTCTGCGACGCCACGCGCACGATTTCCTCTCGTACCCGCCGCATCTCTTCCGCGCTCATGCCTGGCCGGATTTGGTCGAGAGACACCGTCTCCCGCCCCTCTGCCGGCGCCTTCAGGGTCGCCGTCATTCCGGTCCCCCCCGCGATCCGAGCCGGTAGAAACTCCGGGTTCTCCGCGACGAAGGCCGACAGATATTCCTTCATACTCATCTGTCCGCTTTCCCCGCGAGCTACCAGCCGCCCGTCTTCCGTCCGCTCGATTTCGTCCTTGACCGCCTTGAACGCAAGGTCGATCTTAGCTACTCCCAGCCGGTGCAGCTCCGCTCGTACCATCGAGCCGCGCTCCGCTTCCTCCGCCAGCTTCCGGCTGTGCTTGTTCTCCGCCACCAGTTCGTTCAGCCTGCGCTCCAGTTGTTCCCGCCGCTTCCGCTCGTCCTCCAGCTCCGCCTTGTGGGCCGGTTCGCTCTTGGCCTGCTCGTTGCTGGCGTATTCCTGAATTGCTTGCCGCACGATAGCCTGCACGTCTATTCCTTCCATAACCCTCCTGTCAGTGGGGCGGGCCTCCTGGCCTGCCTTCTTCAACTAATCCTTTCCCGGATAGCGATCCATCCGAACCGCGAACCTCCGTTCCGAGCCGCGAACGTCCGTTCCGAGCCGCGAACGTCCGTTCCGAGCCGCGAACGTAAGAGAGCGGTTCTTACTGTCTCCCCGGTCTGCCCCTACTCCCCGTACTTCATCCCGTCAATCTCTTCCGCCACCTGGTTCTTAACTTCCTGCCGCGCGTCGCACAAGTACTTGAACGCCAAATTCTTGAACACCTGCTTCTTCAACGTCTCCGACCCGATCCCCATATCCAGCAGCTTCTTTGCGTCGTCCAACTCCCCGCTGTAATCGTCGATATCGAATTCGTCCAGGCCCGATACGTCAATCGACACTCCGTCCTGCCGCGCCGCCGCAATCGCCCGCAGCACCTGCTTCATGCTTTCCTTCACCGTGTCTCCATACGCCCGCAGCACCTCCTGCGTCACGCTGAAGTCCCTCTGCTTGCTGATGCCGGAGATCCGCAAGTCCCCTCCGCTCGGCGTCCCGGCTTGGTTCATCAGGTAACACACCCGGTAGATTTCGTCCTTGAGCTGCACCAGGTTGTCCGCCGCAATCTGATAAACCTTCCCCTCCGGCTCCGTCCACCCGAACCGGTCCTGCGGCCCCAGTTGGATGTAGTACGACTCCCCTACAATCTGGTTCCATTCCCGCTCCGAATAAACCACCGGAGTCGCGAACAGCCCCATCGTCAGCGCCCACGCCAGCGCGTTCGATTTATTGAAATGCTCCAGTTGCAGCAGCGCCGCCTTGTTCGTCAGCCACAGCCCGTCCGATACCTGCATGCGGAACAAGGGCACGCGCCGCAACGCCGCCAGCCCGTGCTGCCCTTCGTCCACTAACTCCACCGCGCTTGTCTCACCCGCCTTCCGGTAGATCTGGAAGTTCTCGCGGTCGTAGTAAATCCACCGCGTTTCCCTCCCCCATCGCGCGTCCGTCACCTTCGATTGCTGCAGGCACGTCGTCCGGATTACCGCCCATTCCAGGCTTCCCGTCTCGTCGTGGTTCCAGTTGATGACCTCCTCCGGACTGTAGTCCACCAGGTACGCCCGCGACCGCCCCGATGCGTCCTCTTCCGCCCGCGTCATCGCCGCCCCGTTCGCCCGCGGAAAATCCACCACCGTGTACGAGCAGCCGTAGATCATCGTCTGCACGAACCTCTGCCGGAAAAACTCACTTAGGTTCGTGTCCTTCAAATCGCAATTCGCCGACAGCACGCTGAAGTAGTCCTTCGCCGCCGCGTCGTTTCCTTCAATCGCCACCGCCGGCGCCCGCCGGATCAGCGTCGCCGCGTACCAGTCCACGATCGACCCGATGTAGTTCTCGTAAAATACCCGGTTCAGCCGCTCCTGGTAAATCTCGCCCGGCTCCTTGTGCCGCCGCACCAGGTAATCCGTCGCGTTTGCGCGCAGCCGTTCGCCGCCCGCGTAAAGGTCCCTGTACTGCTTCCACATCGCCTTGCGCGCGATGTATTCCGGATGTTCGCGATTGATGTTTTGCATTTGGTTCTCAGTTGAGCAGCCTGACTGTCCGCTCCCCGATGCTTTGCCTTCTGTTGTATTGGTCCCATACCAGATACCCCAGCGCGTCCGATAAGTGCGTCCGCAGCCGGTCCCGGTCTTTGTCGATGATGCATGAGTCTGTCTTGTATGACACCTGCTCGAAGTCCGCAATCAGTTCCTTGCACTTGCCATCTACTAACAGCCTGATTTCGCCCGCCGCCGACCGCAGCCTCGCGTTCACCAGGTTCACCCGCTCCCTGACCGACGGATTGCACTTTGCCGCCAGGTGGTGTAGCGTCAAATTGGATTTGGCCTCGAAGTACTCGCGGATCACCCCATAGTCCGAGCCTCCCGTGGTCTGCTGCGCGTACCCCGAAGCGTCTCCGTGAATCTCGATGACACCCCGGTGTTCTCCGTAGCGCCTCAAAAACTCTTCGCACGCCTGGTACGTCGTTCCGTGCCGGATCACAATTTCGTCCAGTACGTGTGTCTTGTCGCCGGTCGTCTGCACGATCACCGAGGACATCGGGTCCACGTTGAAGTCCAGCGCCCACTGCAGCGGCCGGAACAGGTCCGCTTTCAGGTCCTTCACATGAATCTCCCGGTCGAAAGACGCATAAGCTCTCGCCCCTTCCATCGCCAGATACTCACCCAGCACTTCCTGCTCAAAGAACCTCCCGTCGTAGCTCTTCTTCAGCCGTTCGTAATAGTCCGGAATCTGTTTCAACACGTGCCGGTTTTCGTAAGGCTTCGCAAGGATCGTGTGATAGTCCGCCTGCCCGCCCGTCACGAACTTCCGGTACACCCAGTCGTAACCCTTCGGCGTCCACACCGCGAATCCGCACAGCCGCCGCGCCTTCGGGTCCCGCAACCGTCCTTCCAGCCGTAGCCACGCCGCTTCCTGCGTGTAAGTCAGTTCGTCCAGGCCGAACCACGCCAGGTTCGTCCCCCTCAGTCGCTCGAATTCTTCCACCGGCCGAAACAGAATCCTAGATCCCGTGTCCTTGATCGTCAGCGTGTTCTCCGCCTTGTTGTGCTCGAACCGGATCTTGTTCGCTTCCAGAATCTCGATCAGCGTCGCCTGCGTCGCGTCCCGCAGCATCGGGTAAGTCGGCGCCCCCAGCAGCCCCAGTCGCCCCGCGTTGACGTAACTCAGCCGGATCGCCTCTTGGCAGAGTGCGTGGCTTTTCCCCGACCCGATCGGCCCGGAGAAGCCTTTGAAGCGCGCCGCCGATTCGTGAAAGAGTCTCTGTGACGGCAGCGGATCGTACTCGATCTCTATTCTTCGACACTCGTTAACGTCTCCGGCTCCACCCATGTCACCTTGATCTCCTTCGGAGTCTCCTGCTCGATTTCCTGTTCCATCTGCAACAGCTTCAAATACTCCGCCATTGTCGGCTTGTAGTCTTTTTCCGCAAACTTCGTTTCGACCACCTTGATCACGTTGTCCAGCAGCCTGCCGACTTTGATCCTCTGCTTCACGTCCTTCCAAATTTCGCAACCTTCGCAAGTTCGGGAAGTGTTCTCCGCCATCTCCTCCGCCCCCCTCTTTCCCCTGATTTCCTCACTCCAAAAAAAAGCGGCCTCGCGAAATCCGCGAAGCCGCGCAACCCTCATCCCGATTTCAAGTTAGCATCCGCGTTTTCACCTAGGGTCCAGCCCGCTCCCTCAACTCGTTGAAAACAGAACTGCAAATTCTTTTAACTTCTCTGTGACCGCCATCCGCCGGCCTCCACAACCGGGCCGTAAAGCGCTTTCGACGCCTCGGTCCCGGGAACTGCCTGCGACACGCGGCAGTCTCTTTTCGCGAATTTGATAGAATCCGGAATAGTAAAGCGGAGGCCCCTTGAGCGGGCGCAAGCTGTCTTGCGTTTTTTGGATTGTCTCCCTACTGCCGGCGGCGTCCGCGGCAGCCACCGGCATCTGCGCATACCTGTACCTCGGGATGCTCCCTCATTGGTCTCCCTGGCGCTATCTGGTAGCTCAACTGGCCATCGCAATTGGCGTAGCCGTCCCCCGCTTCTGGGTGCGTTTCGCCTGCATGATCGCACTAATCCCCATGATCGTCATCCGAATGTGGAGCGTTGGTCTCTTCTACCTCCCTACCCTCGCCTTGGCGGTGTTCGCCGTCCTTCTTCGGATGGAGTCCGGGCGGCAGGTGGCATCGCGCGAACCGGGCGTAACGTCCCCTTCCGCCACGGCGCAGAAAATCCGGATCGTGTATATCATCGTGGTATGAGACTGCGGGTGATTTCAGCCGTTGCCGCCACGTGGCTTCTTCTCTCACTCGCCGTTCGACTACGATCTCAGGATTTGCCCCGAGCGACCATCCAATACGGCGCTTTTGCGTTCGCCGATCCGAGTGGCACGCGCCTCCTCTCTGTCTCTGGCCTGCCGCGGCCTGAGGTCTTTCGGACGGCGCTTTGCACCGGCGGCCGGCGCTTTTCCGTGCGGTTCGAGCGCCGGCAAGCCGCGCAAGAAGGCAACGACGGAAGAGAGTGGTCCGGAAACTTCGACAAACTGGCTGGAGATGTCTTTGCGGTAGCAGATGGCAGGATCGACAAAGACGCCAGTTGTTTTCTTCCCAGCGACGCATTATTGTCGGAAGCGATCGTGCTCCCAGCCACTGCGCCGGCTGGCCGCGGCGAATGTGACGCGAACCTTCGGGGCCGGCTCGACTCCTCGCGCAACCGGCAGGTCGCCGGCTGCCGGGTGGTTGCACATCTGCCGGAAGACCGCAGCCTCGTGCTGGCCGAGTTTGTCCGCCAGGACAAAGATGCCCTCGCCAGCGTCGTCTTGATTGACCGCGAACGGCTGGTCTTCGCGGATTACCATGCAGAGTATCGAGGCCAGGGAGAGTCTCTGTGGCGCGTGGACGATGGCGGCGCGCTCGACCTCAGCGCTTTTGATCTCGTGTTCTTGCTGCAACGTGGGAAACTCTACGCTCTGGGCATCGCCTGGTCCGGCGCGGAGGGTCTGAATCTCTCCGCCTTCGTGTCGAGCGGCGGCCCCCTCTTTACCAGGGTGATTGCTGATTACTGGTATCAGCCGCCGCTCTGAGCAGCTTTTCTCCTCCACCGCCCCTGCGCCGTACTACCATTGGCATGTGAGCACCGCGCTGGTCCTCTCGGCGGGCGGCATGTTCGGGGCCTGGGAAGTGGGCGTGTGGAAGGCCCTCAGCCGCGTTTTCCAACCGGATTGCATCGTCGGCGCCTCCGCCGGAGCCTGGAATGGCTGGGTCCTCGCGTCCGGCTGCGGCGTCGAAGAGATGACCGCCCTCTGGCTCGACCCATCCCTTGCCGTCATCTTCCAGCGCCCCGCTCTCCTCCACGAAAAGGCCCGCGAGTTGTTCGCCCGCTTCCGCCCCCGCATCCCCTTCGGCCTGGCCCTGGTCCAGGTTCCCCGCATGCGCCAGCGCCTCGTGCGCGATTCCGCCATCACCTGGCAACACCTCGCCGCCACCTGCTCCATTCCATTGGTTTTCCCGCCCGTCCGCATCGAAGGCGCATACTTCGTCGATGGCGGTCTCCTCGGAGCGCTGCCACTGTGGGCGGCCCGCGAAATGGGCGCCACCCGCGCCATCTCCGTCCACGCGCTCGCTGGGCCGCATCGCCCCGCCGGCCTCGGCGCCATCGCCGCGCTCCACGCACTGGCTCGTCCCCTCGCCAAGTCCTGCCCCGCCGATTTTGAAATCGTCCGCATCGAGCCTTCCGCCCGCCTAGGTTCCGTCCACGACGCGCTATCCTGGTCGCGCCCCAATATCGAGCGTTGGATCGAACAAGGCGAGCGCGACGCGAATCGCGCCTGTACTTCGATTACAATGTAGAGCTATGCCGCTCTTTCTCATCCACCGCATGAAGGAGTCCCCACGGCAGCAGTTTCGCTGGGCCCCTCACGTCTCCGGCTGCGCTTCGGTGAAGCCCAGGGATTTTGAGCGCCGCGGCCAGATTGAGGCGCGCAACGAATACGACGCTTGGCGCCTGCTCAGGGAATCGGGCGAACCGCTCGCCGTCGGCGATCTGCTGGAGACCGAAGACAGCCAGTTGCGCCTCTGCAAGTATGTCGGTTTGGAGCCTGCCCAATGGGCCTTGCCTGAACCGAAGCACCACGAACCGGAAGCTGCTGCTCAACAAGCGCCGGTTACTTAGGAGCCCCCATGCCCGAATACCGCTTGGGCGACGATATCGACGATTTTTGCGTACGCTGCAAGCGCCTCACCAACCATCTTGTGGTTTCCGTCATGTACAGCGAGCCCGCCAAAGTGCGCTGCCGTACCTGCCACAGCGACCATGACTTCCGCCACGAGCAGGCCCCGCCGCCCAAGGTCGATCTCCGCAAGGCGGCCCTTTTCAACGAGGTGCTCAAGAAGGTTGACCCCGAGGCTGCCCCCGTCGTTGTTGCCCCCGTGGAACCGGCAGTCGAACCCCTGCCGGACCCCGTCGCCGTTCCCTTCGTCGAAGAGCCCGCCGCGCCAACGCCCAAAGCCAAAGCCAAGCCCGATCCCAAGCCCGCGGCGAAGCCCAAGCCGAAGGCCCAAGCCAAGCCCAAGCCGGCGCCCAAAACTAAAGGGAAGGCGCGGAAATAGCCGTTCCGCCGGTGCGCCGCGTTGCTCTGGTATTGGATCTTCGCCGGTCCCGCGCTGGCGCTGGCGCTTCTCTCCCTGCGCGGCGAACGGTCGCGGGCCGCGTACGTCGCGCGCCGCCTCTCCCAGGCCGCCACGGACCTTCCGCCCGCCACCGTCATCGTTCCCGTCAAAGGGCGGGACCACGGCTTGCTTGAGAACCTGGCCGCGCTCGCCGCGCTCGATTACCCCGATTATGAACTGCTGATCGTCGCGCGCTCCGCCTCCGATATCCCGCCCGGCGTCCTGCCCCGCCGCGCCCGCGTCGTGCTCGCTCACAACGACGACCCAACTACCGGCGAAAAGGTGCGCAACCTCGCTGCCGCCGTCCGCGTCGCGCGCCATCGCACCCGCATCTTCGCATTCGCCGATTCCGACGTGTGCGTCCCCCCGCGCTGGCTGCGCGCCCTCGTGGCGCCCCTCGCCGGACCCGGCGTCGGAGCGTCCACCGGATACCGCTGGTTTGCGCCTGAGCCCGCCGCGTTCTGGAGCCTCGTGCGCTCCGTTTGGGACGCCGTCGTGTTCGGCATCCTCGGCCCCGGCGACAACCCCTTCGCGTGGGGCGGTTCCATGGCTATCCTCAAGGAAACCTTCTACGCCGCCCACGTCTTGGAGCACTGGAAGAACGCCGTCAGTGACGATTTCACGCTGAGCGCCGCCGTCCACGCCTCCCGGCTGCGCATCGCCTTTGCCCCCGGCGCGCTGGCCCCCTGTTTCGATACCATCGCCGCGCGCCCTCTATTCTCCTGGATGCGCCGCCAGACCACCCTCACCCGCGTCCATGACCGCCGCCTCTGGCTGGCCGCCCTGGCCGCCCACATCCTCTATTGCGCCGGCATGGCCGCATCGCTCGCCGCCGCCATCGCCGGGTCGCGCTTGGCCGCCTGCGCGCTCCTCGCCCAGCTTGCGCCCGGCATGTTCAAGGGTTGGAATCGCGCCGCCCAAGCCAAAGCCGCGCTGCCCGGCCAGGCCGCCTGGTTTCGCCGCCACGCCTGGGCGCACGTCCTCCTCGTCCCCCTCGTCACCTGGATCTGGCTCGTCGCCCTCGTCTCCTCCACCTTCGGAAACACCATCGAATGGCGCGGCTATCGCTACAAACTGAAGTAGTGCCTTCCTCTCGCTGCCTCTGTGGGGCAGGATGCCATCCTGCGCGCCGGTTGCCTACCGGCGCCTCTTGCCCTCAGTGGAATGTCCCCCTACCCCATCGCTTTCCGAATCGCCTCCGCAATGCTCTCGCTGAACCGCTCCACCTGCTCCGCGTCCATCCCTTCCACCATCACCCGCGCCAGCGGCTCCGTACCTGAGAACCGTACCAGCACTCTGCCCGATCCCGCGAATGCTTCCTCCGCGCGCCGTATCTCCGCGGCCACCGACGGCGTCTCCGCCAGGTCCTTCCGCTCCCGCACCCGCACGTTCACCAGCTTCTGCGGAAAAACCCGCAGGTCCTCCGTCAGCTCGTCCAGCCCCGCGCCGGCCTGCCGCGCGATCTCGAACAGCCGCAGCGCCGTCAGAATCCCGTCGCCCGTCGTGGCGTATTCGCGGAAAATCACGTGTCCGGACTGCTCTCCGCCCAGCGTCGCCCCAATCCGCACCATCTCTTCCAACACGTATTTATCGCCCACCGGCGTCCGCACCATCTTGATGCCTGCGCGCCCCAGCGCCTGCTCCAACCCCAGATTCGACATTACGGTCGACACCACCACGCTCTCGCACAGCTTGCCCGCCGCCTTCAGCGCCCGCCCACACACCAGCATCACCCCGTCGCCGTCCACCACCTTCCCGCTGCGGGAAACAAAAATGGCGCGGTCTGCATCGCCGTCGAACGCCACGCCAAAATCGGCGCCCTCGCGCACCACCGTCTCGCGCAGACCCTCCACATGCAGCGCTCCACAGCCCCGGTTGATATTGCGTCCGTCCGGCTCGGCCCCAATCGCCGTCACTTCCGCGCCCAGCCGCCGGAACAGGGCCGGCGCCAGCAGGTACGCCGCGCCATTGCCGCAATCCATCGCCACCTTCATGCCGTCGAACCGGATCGAAGTCGTCGATGCCAGAAACTCCAGGTATGCGCCGTCCAGGCTCTCGTCTTCAGCCAGGCTCACCGCGCGCGGCTCGGTCCCTTCCCCGCGCAGGTCCAGCGTCCTGTTCTCGATGGCATGTTCTTCCGCATCCGGCAGCTTGAAGCCGCTATGCCCAAATACCTTGATGCCGTTATCCAGAAACGGATTGTGCGACGCCGAAATCATCACTCCCGCCACAAACGGCCCCGTCCGCGTCAGGTAAGCCACCCCCGGCGTCGTGACGATGCCCGCGTAGCGAACCTTTGCGCCGCCGCGCACCAATCCCCCCGCCGTCATCTCCGCGATCCACCGCCCCGATTCGCGCGTGTCCGCGCCAATCAGTATCTCCGGGTCGGCCGCCGCCCCCGCCGCGTCCTCCCCCAACGCCACTCCGAACGCGTGAATCGTCGCGGCGTCCAGCGGATACTCGCCCGCCACCCCCCGGATTCCGTCCGTGCCGAAAAGCTGCTTTGCCACTCGTTGCTCCTCTTCCGATAGTCCTGGCCGCGGTACTTACTTTTTCTTCATCGTGACCGTCACCGTCACCACCGGGGGAGTTCGGAGGCGCACGAAATCGTCGTTCACGAACGCGTTCACGTGGAACTCCGCCGGTCCCACCGCCGTCGACACGTCCACCGGATCGGTCGTCGCAGCCGCGATCCGGCTCACATGGCTCGCCGGTCCAACAATCTGCGCCATCTTCGGCGTCACCTGGTAGTGAGCCACTACGTACCCATTCGCCCCCTGCCCCTCGAAATGGACCGCCACCGGCACGTCGCGCACGGCGCGGCGTTCGAATTCGAAGTGCACCTCCGAAGGCACCGCGCGCACCAGATGCACGCCCCGCGCCAGCTTCACCGCCCCATCGCCAATCGGGAATGTGCGCTGCCCCGCCTGCACCCCGCTCATATCCAGCACGATGCTCGGCCGCGCCACGCCATTCACCCCCATGTCCCGTAACGCTCCCGAAGGCCCCCGCAACTCCAGCCGGACCGAACTCACCGGTTCCGAGCTGATCTCCAAATCGTCCGGGATGTTCCGGTATTCCAGTTGCACCGGCGTCACCGTGTTCAGCTCCGGTTCGGTCGCCACCAACGCCCAGATCGTAAACGCGATCGCCAGTGAGAGCACCTTCCAGCCGAAGTTCCCCACCACCAGGCCGCCCATCCACTTCAGCGCCCGCATCATCGCCGTTCGTCCTCGCCTGCGCCGCCTTCCACGTGGACCGCATCCGCCGGCGCCTCAAGCCGCAAGTCGGCCGGGAACTCGTCCGCGCGCGTTCCCGCGGCCTTACGTACTCCGAAATGCAGGTTGATTTGCCGTTCCAATTCCGCGATCGAAAGCCCCTGCTTCAGGTCGCCGGTCGCCGCTAGCGAGATGCGCCCCGTCTCTTCGGACACCACCACCGCCAGGCAGTCGGTTTCTTCCGTGATCCCCACCGCCGCGCGATGCCGCGTGCCCAGCTCAGTCCGGAATGCCGGATTCGTCGTCAGCGGCAGGAAGCACGCCGCCGCCGCAATGCGGTCGTTCTGCACAATCACCGCCCCGTCGTGCAGTGGCAGGCCCGGCTGAAAGATCGAGAGCAGCAAGTCCCGTGAAATGCGCGCGTCCAGCCGCACCCCGCTCTCCACGAACGTCCGCAGCCCGATATCGCGCTCCAATACGATCAGCGCCCCCGTCTGGTGCGACGCCAGTTCCTCCACCGCCATCGTGATTTCATCTACCGATGCCAGCGGCCGGTAATCCGCTCCCAATCCGAACCACCGCTTGCGCCCCAGTCGCGCCAGCGTCCGCCTTATCTCCGACTGAAACAGAACGATAATCGCCAGCCCCAGGTACGGAACAATGAACGAGAGCACCGACCGCAGCGCTTCCAGTCCCGCCCACACCGCCGCCACATACAACAGAACCATGAACAAAATTCCGAGAAGGATATGCCCCGCGCGCGTCCCGCGGACCACCATCAGCGCCTCATACACCAGAAATGCCACCACCAGAATATCCACCACCGCCGCCAGATCGAGATTCGGCAGGGACGCCAGAATTGGATTGGATCGCAGCATTTCCTTAAATAACTATCTTAACTTAGCCCCTAGTCTTATCAGTGTTCATCTGTGTTCACCTGTGGCCATTAAATCTTATTTCCTTACCCGGATACAATGAGTTATGCCCTTCATTTCCGTCCCCGAAGCCCTGGAAGAAATCGGCGCTGGCCGCATTCTGGTGGTCGTGGACGACGAGGACCGTGAAAACGAAGGCGACCTCACCGTGGCGGCCGAAAAGATCACTCCCGAAATCGTCAATTTCATGGCTACCTACGGCCGTGGTCTCATCTGCCTCGCCCTCACCCCCGAGCGTTGCGACCATCTTGCCCTGCCGCTCATGACCGCCCAGAATACCTCCAATTTCGGCACCGCTTTCTGTGAGTCCATCGACGCCCGCCACGGCGTCACCACCGGCATCTCCGCCGCCGATCGCGCCCTCACCATCCTCACCGCGGTCGATCCGCAATGCCGCCCGGCCGACCTCGCCCGTCCCGGCCACATCTTCCCCTTGCGCGCCCGCCGCGGCGGCGTCCTCGTCCGCGCCGGCCAGACCGAAGCCTCCGTCGACCTCGCCCGCATGGCCGGCTTGACGCCCGCCGCCGTCATCTGCGAGGTCATGAACGACGATGGCGCCATGGCCCGCGTGCCCGAGCTTGAAACCTTCTGCGCGCGCCACAACCTGAAAATGGTCTCGGTGGCCGAGTTGATCCGCCACCGCATCAAGCACGAAACCGTCGTCCGCCGCGTCGCCGAGGGCGCCATCGAAACCGAATTCGGCGAGTTTCGCGCCATCGCCTACTCCAGCGATTTCGACCCCGAGTACCACGTCGCCCTCGTCCGCGGCGAAGTGCGCGGCCAGGAGCGCGTTCTCGTCCGCATGCACTCCCGCTGCGTCTATGGCGACGTCTTCGGTTCCACCGCCTGCGATTGCGGTCGTCTCATCCGCCATTCCCTACGCGCCATCGCCCAGGAAGGCCTTGGCGTCCTGGTCTACCTCCACGAAACCGGCCCCGGCTTCCGTGTCGAGCAAGCCCCCCACGGCGAGCCGCGCATGGCGTCCCACAGCCGCGACTTCATGCATTACCAGGGCGAAGCCGGCCAGCGCCTCCTCCAGCACGAGCACGGCATCGGCGCCCAGATCCTGGCCGACCTCGGCCTCCACACCATCCGTCTCCTCACCAATCACCCCCGCAAAGTAGTAGCCCTCGAAGCCTTCGGCATCGAAGTAGTAGACCAAACCCCCGTAACCTGGTAGGTGGGGCGGGCCTCCTGGCCTGCCTTCTTCCTCCCGGAAATGTATAATCTCTCCCAGGAGGGAAACCATGCAAGACCAGGACAACGCCAAAATCGTTCAGTCAATGTACGCGGCTTTCGCCAAAGGCGATATCGCCGCCATCATGGAACGCGTTGCGCCCGAAATCGAGTGGACCATGGAGGGACCCGCGTCGATTCCTCTCGCCGGGCGCAGGAAAGGCCACGATCAGGTCCGCAAGTTCTTTCAAGAGATGGCCACTACGCAAACCGAGCACAAACTAACCATTGACGACATCGTCGCTCAGGGCGACACAGTCATGAGCACCGGCCGCTTTGCCGCCAGAGTGAACGCCACCGGCAAGCGCATCGATTGCGCCGTAGCTCACATCTTCAAGTTCCGCGCCGGAAAAGTCGTAAAATTCCTCGACATCGTCGATACCGCCCAAATGGTCGAAGCCTACACCGCCAGTCGTTCCGCCGCCGGCTAACCTTCAAAAAGGGGACGGACGCATTTTCATCCGTACGCTCGCGTCTGTCCCCATCCCATTCCCCTCCTCCTCTGACAAACCCCCATCCATATTGCTACTCTATGATGTCTGAACCGGACCGCCAAGTCTTAAACGTGGGCCTAGATGCGCAAGTTCCTCATCGCCGCCGTGATTGCATGCGTCCCTGTCTTAGCCCAGGACCTTCCCGTTACCGATGTCTTCATGGCCCGCAACAGCCAGTCCTACACCCCCAACAGCGTTCAAGGCTATCGCCTCGTCGAGTACTTACGCACCTACGGCAGTTGGGTCGCCTGGGATTGCGGCTACATCGATTTCGCCGAAACGAAAGTCTACCGCGAGACCTTCTGCGCCGTGGGTAAGACCCTTCATGACACCAGCAGACTCACCTGGCTCGAAGAGTTGTATTTCACTCAGGCCAGCGGACCCGACGCCCACAGCGCCCGCTACCTCCAGCCATGGACCTATGTCCAGGTCCGCTTCGCCGGGCACTTCGACGCCGAGGCCGTATATTTCCCTTATCTCCCCTTGAACAACGCGGGTACGTTCCAGCATGTCCTCGACCGCGCCAAACTCGAATACCACATCGGCCGCACCTGGAAAGTCGGGCTGGGGTATGCCATGAGCAAGGCTACCAACCAGCCCAGGCAGGACAAACCCTTCGTCATCGTGACGCACGTAACCAAGCAGTTCGGCACTGTCGAACTCTGGGCGCCCCAAAAAATCCCGAACGGCGCGCAAGTGCAGATGCGCTACACCTTCGCCCTCAAACACGGTTCGTAACGCAGCCTTTCAGGCGGCGATGCCGCATTCCTGCGGGCATTCTTTTCACAGCAGTCTGAAATTAACCTCCACCGTAGCGGGAACCACCACCGCCTTGCCGTTCAATTTTCCAGGCACGAACAGCCACTTCTTGACCGCTTCCACCGCCTTCTCGTCCAGTCCCATTCCCAGGCTGCGTTGCACGTGGATGTTCGTCGCATGACCCGTAACATCCACTTCGATGTACAGTACCACCGTCCCCATGTACTTAGCCTTGCGCGCATCTTCGGAATACTCCGGCTCCACCTTGCGCACAAGTTCGGGCCTCGTCACGTTGGCGCCCGGCCGCGAACTGCCCACGCCGAACCCGTCCTCCCCGGGCCCCGCGCCCGGGCCGTGATTCGCTCCTACTCCGCCATCGTCGCCCTTCCCGATGCCGCCATGCGACCCAGGCCCGTTCGAAAGAATTCCGCTCGTGCTGAATGGATCGCCGTACCGGTCCGAAGCGACCTGCGGAAGCGCCACGTCCGGCGGAGCGATGATGGATGGTTCCATAGTCAGTTTCGGATTCAGGTTGTTATAAACCGCCTCGGGCGGCGCGAATTGCTTCATCGACGCCTTGGGCAATTTGCCGAAGCTGGGCGGCAGCGGCGACCGGTCTCCTCCTCCACCCCCGGCGTCCACCGCGGGCTTCTTCGGCGTGTTCTCCGGAGCCGTGTCCACCGGCATGAAGAGCGTCACCGCCTTGACAACCGCCTCCCTGCCCGGTTTCGTGGCGCCGAGGGTGAAGAGCATGGCGACAATCGCCGCCTGCAGTCCGGTCGACATCAGGAATGACTTCTTCTGCCGGCCGTAAAGCCCCCAAATGTCCTTTACCGGAACGGGCTTCGATGTCACTTCCAACGGTGGCAGCTTGGGTGGATGAATCAGCTCCTTGACGCTCTGGATCAGACTGCGATGCCAGGGAACTTCGAGCTGGGAAACGAGCAGGTGGGAAAGGTGATCGTCCGGCTTGGATGGAGTTTCCATATTGGACTCCTTAGTAACTTCATTGCATGTCTCCGACCACAGAGGCGTCCGCCAGCCCCAGCAAGTTACAACGCCTTTGCTGAACCTAAGTAACCACACGACTAACTCGCTTTGTAAGTCCCGGCCCCACCCGGCGTCTCCTGTCAGCCCAGCCGTAAGAAATCTGTGCCGCCTCGTCACAACTGTGCGTTCGCCTGCCCGTATTCAATAATCCCTTGACAAAACACATGAACGTAGTAAACTTTTCCATAGCTATAGGAAAACCGCCATGCCGTTTCCCAAGCTCACCAGACTCGAACTGCAAATCATGGAAGCTCTCTGGACCCTTGGCCCATGCTGCATTCGCGACGTCCAGCAATTCTTCCCCGCCGAGGGCCGTCCCGCCTACACCACCGTCCAAACCACCATCTATCGCATGGAAGGCAAGAAAGCCGTCCGCCGCACCCGCAAGATCAGCAACGCCCATATCTTCGAAGCCGCCCTTTCCCGCGAGGCGGCCCACAGCCGCTTGATTGACGACCTGCTGAGCCTCATCGGCGGCCGCCCTCAGCCCGTGATGGCCCATCTCATCGAATCCGGCAAGCTCACTCTGGACGATGTGGAGGAAGCCCGCAAGGCCCTCCGAAAGCTGGCAAGTAAAGGATGACGCCGTGCTCACACCCGAATTCGCGTCTTCTTTCGGACGCCTGACGGCCAACCACCTCTGGCAGTCCACGGCCTTCGCCGCGGTCGCCGTACTGCTGGCCCTGGCCCTCAGAGCCAATCACGCCCGCG
>Ga0181520_10000514_pt1 | contig 84876 bp, 66 predicted proteins | sample PEATcosm2014_Bin_29_FD_132451 | JGI IMG/M metagenome (GOLD analysis project Ga0181520, IMG submission 132451) | Peatland microbial communities from MTU Mesocosm Facility, Houghton, MI, USA - PEATcosm2014_Bin02_30_metaG | ecosystem: Environmental > Terrestrial > Soil > Wetlands > Peat | place... | reverse complement strand
GCGCAAGTTCTGTGCCAACAGCCCGTTCACGTAATATCAAGCACTTACATTTCGTGAAAAACCGCTCGTGTTCGATTTCCGAACACGCGTGTTCGATTTTCGAACACCATCGAACACTTTTTGAGGCGCTCGGTTCGTCGTAAAACGTCCCATTGTGTCAGTTCCGGGACATTTGCCGAGTGCCGTTTACCGCATCGCGCTGTTTTCGGACACCTGGGCCGCTGACGCTGACGCCCCATCTTAGCGAGCCATTTCCGAAGTGGCTGGCACCTTCTTCGGGGCGCCTTCTTCGGGTGCCTGAACTGATCGACGACGCCGGCCGTCAGCAGCAATCGCGGCCGGTAGGCAGTTCGCGCGCCGCGCCGAAGTCGATAACGGGGTCTCGCTTGCTTATCGGGCAAGGTTGACGACGAACCGTCGCCTCGCTAGCCTCGTGGCCGTGGTGGAACTGAAACCAGAAGCCGCACGAACGGTCATCATTACGGGCGGGAATTCCGGGCTCGGGTACGCCTGTGCTCGCGTGTTCCTCGCGCAGCGCGAGCCATGGCGGGTCGTTCTCGCATGCCGCGATCCGCAACGCGCCGCAGCCGCCGCGTTAAGTCTTCGCGAGCCAGCCTCCGCGGGGCGCGTCGAGACGATGCCGCTCGACCTCGGATCGTTTGCCTCGATTCGCGCGTTCGCTCGAGACGTCGCGGTTCGTCTGGCCGGCGGGGAATTGCCGCCGCTGCAGGGCTTGGTCTGCAACGCCGGCGTTCAGGGAGCGAGAGCGTTGACTGTCGACGGGTTCGAGACGACCTTCGGCGTCAATCATCTCGGCCACTTCCTGCTGGTCAATCTGCTGATAAGCGGGCTCGTCGCGCCGGCCCGTGTGGCGATCGTCGCCAGCGGCGTTCACGACCCCGCGCAACGAACCCGGATGCCTGAGCCGGCCTGGAACGACCCGAACGCTCTCGCCCGTGGAGAACTCGGCCCGGCCGCAGCCCAAGATAGCCCTTCCGTCGATATCCGTCGTCGTTACACCACATCCAAGCTCGCCAACGTGTACTTTGCGTACGGCCTGGCCAGGCGTCTGCCCACGGGCGTAACCGTCAACGCGTTCGACCCCGGCCTCATGCCGGGCACCGGCCTCGCTCGCGAGTACCCGCCGCCGATCAGGTGGCTGTGGTTCCGTGTGCTGCCGCGAGTGATCCCTCTGCTCCGTCGGCTCGTGGCGCCGAACATCCACACGGCGAACGAATCGGGCGCCGCGCTCGCGCGGTTGATTCTCGACCCGGCGTTGGCGGCGACCAACGGCAGATATTTCGAGGGTCTGCGCGAAATTCGCTCGTCCGACGATTCCTACGACGAAACTCGAGCCGACGAGCTGTGGCGCGCGAGCGCTGCGCTCACCGGTCTGGGACCCGAGCACGGCGCTGAGAGACTGTCGACATTTTCGGATTGATCGATCTTTATTCGACATTCTGCATTCCGCGGGCCTGGCGCCTCCTTCGCCTGCCCGCCGACGGAGGCTTGCCTGAGGTCGGCGAGCGCTTATACTGTAGGCAACGACGATCACGATTCGCAACCAACCGGAGGATGAGGCATGACCTTGAGACACGGTTCTTTCGCCCTGGTTCTCGCCGCAATCATCCTGGCCGCGTGCACGGTGAAGCCGTTGCTCTTCGCGGCGCCATCAACCACGGATGCATCGAAGGACGGCGCGGCGGTTCCCGCGAATGCGCCGACGATCAATCCGCTGAAGGTCGGCGACGCCGTGCCGGCCGTGGTGGTGCAAACGGCGGACGGCCAGCCGCTCGACCTGCGGGCCGCCGTCGCGAACAAGCCGGCGATTCTGCTCTTCTACCTCGGCCATTGGTGAGGCAGTTGCATGCGCCAACTAGGTCAGTTGGCAAAAGACCAGCCCGAATACGACAAGCTCGGCGTCCAGATTTTCGGCACGTGCCCCGAACGTCCTGAAGTGCTCAAACGAACGGTCACCAAACTCAACCTTGCCTATCAATTGCTTTCCGACCCCGAAGGGAAACTGATGCGCGCGTTCGGCGTCGCGCACCGGATCAGCGACGACGAATTCGCGCAATTCAAGTCCGCCGGCAAGGATCTGGAAGGCGATTCCGGCTTCAAGCACCACCTGCTGCCGATTCACGCGGTTTACCTCCTCGGAACCGACGGCAAGGTGAAGTACGCGATGCCCGTCACCGACGAAAGCAAACACATCGACTTCAAAGCTTTGATGGACGCGGCGAAGGCGGCGGTGGGCAAGTAGGTAGGCGAACGGGATTTGGGAGTCGGGAGTCGGGAGTCGGGAGTCGGGTTCCGAGTTCCGGCTTCTGACTTCTGACTTCTGACTTCCGACTTCTGTCTGCTGTCCCCCTCCAGTTTGACACCCATGAGCCGCTTCGGCTATCCTGAACTGCCGGATTTTCCGACTTGGCAGGAGTGGAATGACCGAAGCGTCGCCCCGCGCAGAACAATTAGACGAAACGCCCGCGCCAACAGCGGCGCCGCAGCTTGCCATCGACGAGACCTTCGATTTCGTGGAGTTCGATGAGAAGTCCGCGCCGCGGCTGTCGCGGTGGTTCTGGGTGCAGTGGTGCGTCCTGCTGGGGGTCGGCTTCGGCATGCTGTCGGTGCTCGAAGGCGGTTTCGACAACGTCCGCGAATACGGCTGGACGGAAGCCGGCGTCAACAAGATTCTCCTCTTCAGCCACACCGAAACGATCTTCGGTCTCGCCCTGCTCGCGCTGCTGCCGCTGGCGATTTTCCTCGTGCTGGGCCTGGAAGACGTCCTGTGGCGGCCGTTCGCGCGCCTCGCCGCCTGGCTGCGCCCGGCCTCGCGACGCCGCGCGGCGCTGCTGGTTCTCGTGCTGGCGGCTGGCGGCGCGATCGTCGCCGGTTCGCAATGGATGCTGGCGAAGCGGCCGGTGACCGACGACGAAAACGTCTATCTGTTCCAGACCCGAATCCTGGCGAAGGGCTGGCTGACCCTGCCCAGCCTGCCCGATCAGGAACCGCTGCACGATCGCCTGTTCGAGGACAACATCTTTCTGGTCAACAACGGCAAAATCTTCGGCCAATATCCCTTCGGCCAGAGCCTCATGCTCCTGCCCGGTTATCTGCTCGGCTGGGCGCACCTGACGCCGCTGCTCTTCGCGTTGGCCGCGATCTTCGGCATGTACGCGTTGGTCGGGCGCCTCTACGGCCCGAATTGGGGACTCGTCGGAGCGGCGTTGCTGGCGGTCAGTCCGACTTTTCTCGCGACCTCGGCGACGCTGCTGTCGCACACGTCGACCTTGTGTTTTCTCGTCTGGTTTCTGTATTTCGCGCATCGCACGTGGAAAGACCCGGCGTGGTGGACGGCGATTCCGGCCGGCCTGTTTTTCCTGTTGGCGTTCCAGGTGCGCTCGGCGACGACGCTGCTGGCGGCCGGCCCGGTCGGCCTGGCGTTGGCGGTCGCCCTGTTGCGCGACGCCAAACGGCAGTGGCGCAAGATCGCCTGGCTGGCCGCGTTCGTCATCCTCGCGATCGGGATATCGCTGTGGCTGAACCAGCACGTCAACGGCGATCCGTTCAAGACGAACTACCACGCGGCGTGGGGCGAAGGCCGAACGCCGTTCAAGCACCCGTTCGGTTTCGAGAAAGGCGCGTGGCACCTGATCCACACGCCGGCGCAAGGCCTCTGGAACGCGCTCGACAACCTGCTGCGCCTGAATTGGTGGATGCTCGGCTGGCCGATCAGCCTGATTTTCGTTCTTGCCTGGCTGCTGCGGCGCGACAAGCTGGCCGAGGAGTGGGCGGCCTTCGCGGGCGTCGGCATGACCTTTTTCGCGTACTATTTCTATTTCTGGCCGGGCGTCGCCGACACGGGGCCGGTCTTGTATTACGAACTGATCGCCGTACTGATTCCGCTGACGATCAGCGGCCTGATCGCCGCTCCGCGGCTGCTGCTGCCCTGGATGCCGCGGCCGCTCGCGGCGCGCCGCACGGCCTTGTTCGTCGTGTTTTCGACGCTCATCGCCTTTGCGACCTTCCACCAGTTCGAAGTGCGCGGCCTGAACCACGTCGCAGGCCGCGTCGGCCAATTGGACGACGTGCTCGAACGCTTCGACGTGCCGGCGAACGCGGTGGTGTTCACGAATTACTATTTGAAAATCGCCGGCGAGAAGAATTTCCAGGACAGTTGGGTGGTCGGCCGGCCGTTCACCAGCCGGCTGCTCGACGATCCGCGGCTCTTTTATATCAACTATGGGCGGACGCGCGATGACGAATTTCTCGCCAAATATCACCCCGGCCGGCCGGCGTATGTGGTCGTCTGGACCGACGCCGGTTCGCCCAGCGTGATGAAATTGTCGGACTATCAAGTCGCCGCGATGCCCGACAATTTGCCCGATTCGCGATGATGCGCCAGATTTGGAAATATCTCCTCGCGACGCGCCCGTTCGAATCGGCGCTGATGATCGGCTTTCCGCTGATCGGCGCCTTGATCGGCCTGCGCGAGTGGACCGGCGTCGGCCGCCTCGTGCTGCATTTTTTCGTGGCCACCTATCCGCTGGTGATGTACGTCTATTGTCTCAATTCCTTCGGCGGCTTGTCTCACGACGCGATCAACGAACGGCTCTACGACAACCCGGCCGTGACCGGCGAAGTCAGCCCCAACGAACTGATCGGGCTGGCCTTCGGCGGCGCGTTCCTGTCGGGCCTGCTCTATTTCCTTTGGTTTCCGCGCTGTCTGGTGCCCTGGCTGTTGATCGTCATCAATTGGACCCTCTACTCATACCCGCGCGTGTACGCCAAGGGCCGACCGATCGCCGGTTCGCTCGTCCATTTCATCGGCGGGGTGCTGCAATTCCTGCTCGGCTACGCCGCCACGCACCCGCTGGACCGCGCCGGGTTGCTGCTCGGCGTTTATTTCGCCCTCGCCTTTGCCGCCGGCCATCTCAACCACGAAGTCAAAGATTTCGAACCGGACCAGGCCGCCGGTTTGCACACCAACGCCGTTGCCTTCGGGCCGCGCCGCGTGTTTTCGGCCGCGTTCTTCATTTTTTTCGCCGCCTTCGTTTATCTGCTCTTTTTGAGTGTTTTCCGCGTCATCGCCTGGCGATATTCCTGGCCCTATTTGGCGATCTTTTTCCCGCACCTGCTCTTGCACATCCGCGCCACGGGGCGCCAATGGACGGGTTACGATCGCACGTACCAGTTCGTTTATCGGGCGCTGTTTGTGCTGGCCGGCTTTGCGCTGGCCGGCGCGAAGTGGCTCACGGTGGCCTGAGGAGAAACCTCGGATGAGTCTGCCGACGTACGAAGTCATTGTCATCGGCGCCGGCCCCTGCGGCGCGACGGCGGCCCGCGAAGTCGCGCTGGGCGGCCGCCGGGTTCTGCTGCTCGAACGCGACTCCTACCCCGGCGAAAACAACTCCTGCGGCGGCGGCCTCGGCTGTTTTTTGCAGAAGAAATTCGATCTGCCGGACCGCCTGATCCACAAGCGCGTGCGCGAGGTGCGGCTCGACCTGGGCTTTTTGACCAAAACCTACCGCGCCGACCAGCCCATATACATGTCGATCAAACGCACGGAGTTCGACAAGTTTCTGGCCGAGCGCGCCGTGGCGGCCGGGGCCGAGTTGCGGGTGCGCCAGACGGTTCTCGGCTACGACCCGCACCGCAAGATCGTCCGCGTTCTCGATCGCGACAGCGGCCGGCATTGGGAGGCGTCGGCCAAAATTGTGATTTTCGCCGACGGCGCTCGCAGCCTCGCCTGGCGCGAATGCGGCATCGGCGTCGATCCGCAACGCGACCCGCTGATCGGCATCGCCTACGAACTCGGCTGGCCCGGCAATCCGTGCGAGACGTTCGAGTTTTTCTTCGACGAGGCGAAATTGCCGTACGGCTATTTTTGGATCTTCCCGACAACTGACACATTGAACGTCGGCATCGGCGGGCCGGTCCGTGACCTCGGCAAGCAAGCCAAGGGACTGCTGCAGCAGTTCATCGCGGAACGGCCCGAGTTGCGCGACCTCAAGCCCGTGCGCAAGACCGCCGGGTTCATTCCCGGCCATCTCGCGAACCGCCTGCACGGCGACGGCGTGCTGGTCGTCGGCGACGCCGGCGGCTTCGTCAATCCGCTGACCGGCGGCGGCATTTACCTCGGCATGCTCGGGGCGCAAACGGCCGGCCAGGTCGCGGTCGCCGCGCTGCGCGAGGACCGCTGCGACAATCCGTCGCTCGCGCGCTATTCGCGGCGCATCAAAACCTCGCCGTATTGGGCAGGGCTGCACGTCTTCCACGGCCTGGTGAAATGGAGTCAGGACCATCGGTTGCGAACGGGCAAACCGGTGCTGGGCAAGATTTTCAAGGTCTATTCGGATATTGGCGACTTCGCGCTGCGCAGATTGTGAGGAATCGGGCTGAACACAGAGGGCGCAGAGCGCGGGCACGGAGGACACCGAGATTTATGAGGAACGCTCAATGAAACGCGTCGGCTTTGTGTTGAAGGTGCGGCCCGACAAGCTGGCGGAATACCGCGAACATCACAAAAAAGTCTGGCCTGAGATGCTCGATGCCCTGCGCCGCCACGGTTGGGGCAACTATTCATTGTTCTTGCGCGACGATGGGCTGCTGTTCGGCTATTTCGAAACGCCGGCGGATTTTGCGACGGCGCTCGCCGGCATGGCGCAGGAAGACGTCAATGCGCGATGGCAGAAAATCATGGCGCCGTATTTCGAGGCGCTCGACGGCCGGCCGCCGGACGAGGGAATGTTGGAATTGGAAGAAGTGTTTCATCTGGATTGACGGCAAAAATTCCCGAGGGACTGTACAATTCCGGGTCAACCGGGCGCGGGACCAAGACCGTCCTTGACAGCTTGCCACGAACCTTAGACAATCCGGGCACATCCAAAGCATGCTCCAACTGAGAGTCGGGGAAAGCCGCGTCGGATTTGCCGCCGGTGAGGCGGGCAGAAGTCGGTCATTCGAAGATGGGGAGCCGAACGAACCCTGCTCAATGTTTGAGCCAGGCAACTTCGTTCGGAATATCGCGAGGAGCAAAGCCATGATGAAAGTCTGTTCGGGGAGTCTCGTGAAGAACGAAGGCGCGCGCAAGAAGGGCGATAAGTGCGGCGCCGCCATGTATCATTGCGAGCGCTGCCACAAGGAAGGCTGCTGGCACAAAGAACGCGACACCTGCGCCAACCAGGCGCTCGCCAACGCCGACCCCACGTCGATGAAGAAGATTTGCGTCGGCTGCGGGATGTCGATTTATCATCCGCTGTGACTGGGGGCGTTGCCCAGCTTGGGCGTTGCCCTAGGCTGGGCTGGCTCGGGCCATTGCCTTACGATCCCAATTCCGCCTGCAACGCCTCCGCCAGCCGGTCGTAATCGCGAGGCGAATTGTAAATTTGCGCCGAAACGCGCACGAGGCGGCGGCCGGCGTCGGGCCAGGCGATGATCGGAACTTCGATGCCGTATTTCTCCCACAGCAGGCGCTGGAACGGATCGGCGTCGCCGCCCGGGCCCGGGAAGCGCGCGGCAATCTGCGGCGCGGGCCACGCGGCCATCGAGCCGAGCATCTCCGGCGGGCACGGCGCTTCGCCGCCGAGGGCCGCGGCGAGGCGGTCGCGCGCCGCGAGCGCCTGCGCGCGGTTGCGCCCCATCAATTCGGGCCAGCCGCCGGGCAGCAACGAGCCAAGAAAACGAGTGGCTTCGGGCACGCACAAATACGGCGACGGGTCGTGCGTGCCGGTCCAATCGAATTCGAGTTGATAGCGCGAGCGATCCGGCGCCGTTTGCGAATAACCGTGGCTGACGACCGGCGGGTGCAACCCCGCCTGACGGTCGCGGCGCGCGACGAGAAAACCGGCGCTCTTTGGCGCGCAGAGCCATTTGTGACAATTGCCGACGTAATATGCCGCGCCGAGTTCGCGCAGATTCAGCGGCAGCATGCCGGGCGCGTGGGCGCCGTCGACCAGCGCGTCGACACCCCGCGCCGCCAGTTCGGCGACGAGCCGCTCGACCGGCAACACGATCGCCGTCGGGCTGGTCACGTGGTCGAGCAGCGCCAGCCGTGTCCGCGACGTGACGCGGGCCAACACAGCTTCGACGACCTGCTCCGGCTCGCGCAGCGGAAACGGCACAGCCGCCTCAACCACGCGCGCGCCGTCGCGTTCGGCGACGTACCGCGCGGCGTTGCGGCAGGCGTTGTAGACGTGGTCGATGATCAGAATCTCATCGCCGGGCCGCAAGCGCAGCGAGCGCAGCACGGCGTTGACGCCGGCGGTGGCGTTGGCGACGAAGACGAGATCCGCCGGGTCGGCCCCGACGAACTCCGCCAGCGCCGCGCGGGCGGCGCTCAGCAGGCCCGGCCATTCGCGCACCAGAAAATCGACCGGATCGCCTTCGAGCCGCTCGCGCAGCCGCGCCTGCGCCGCCAGCACCGGCCGCGGACAGGCGCCGAACGACCCGTGATTTAGAAATGTGATATCCGGCCGCAGCGGCCAGTGCCGGCGATAGGGGTTGTCGGCGTCGCTCGCCGCGCGATCCGCCGCCGCGCTTCCGCTCACGTCAAGAACCGCCGGGTGAACCAGCGGACCGCGCGGTACACCACCGACATCCTCTCGCCGATCGCGTTGTGCGGGCACGATTCGTGGCAGCAGAAGCACTCGATGCACAGATCGCGGTTGATGGCCGCCGCCTCGGGGCCGAGCGAGATCGCGCCGACCGGGCACATCCGGCGGCAGGCGCCGCACAGCTTGCACTGGTCGACGAGAATCTGCGGCCGGATGCGCCACACCCGAAAGAAAATCCGCACCAGAAAATTCGGCGGCGAGCCGAACGCGCGCGGCGGCGGCTCGAACGGCACGCGGACTTCGGCCGGCGTCGGGCCGTCGAATTCGATCCGCGCCACGTCCGCCTCGCCGAGCCCTTCCTCGCCGGCGATGCGCACGTGCGGGACTTTCATCCGCGTCCAATTGACGCACTCCAGCGCCGTCGCATCGAGGGCCACGGCGTCGGTCGAGGCCAGAATCACCCCGAGTTGTTTCTGTTTGCCCTGCCCCGGACCGCGGCCCTCCATGCCGATCACCGCGTCCATCACGGTCAAATCCGGCGGGCGCACGCGGAAGATATCGACCAGCGCCTCGGAAAACGGCTCGATTTCGTTGAGGTGATGGGCGCGCCGGCGGTCGCGGCTGGAAATGGTCCCGAACCAATTCTTGATCGCGCCGGTGTAGAGCGCCTGCAGGTGGCTTTTCAATTTCGGCGCATTGATCACGACGTCGGCGTCGAGCACGTCATTCGCGAACATCAGGCTCGGCAGCCGGCGCGCGCGGGGCACGGGAGTTTCGCGGAAACCGTTGCGGCTGAACGGCGCGATATCCACGCCCTCGTCGCGGCAGATCGCGGCCATGCCGCTGCGCTCCAGCGCGCGCTCGGGTTCGTCGGTCAGGTCCATGCCCGGCATGTCGGCGACCAGGATCGCCGCCGCCCCCGCCGCCTGGCAGACGCCGATCAACGCCCGCACGACCTCGGGATGCGTGCAGACCGCTTTTTCCGGCGGGGCGTCGGACAAAATATTGACCTTGATCAACACGCGCTTGCCGCGCGCCAGCGCGGGGAAATCGACCGCGGCCGCGACGGCCGCGGCCACGGCCTGCCGCACTTCTTCGCGGTTATACGCGCCGCACCGGCGAATGGCCACTTTGCTGGGCATGAGATCTCCTTTCGCGTCCGCCTAATCTGCGAAGAAACGCGCCGCCGGTCAATCGCATTTAACCGCCCGCGCCACAAACGCAAAACGGGCGAGGAATCTCTCCCTCGCCCGTAAGACACGTTCGGCCAAACCGCCGCGGCCGCCCGCTAGCAGGCGTTCATGCAGTTGATCAGGGCTGTCGCCTGCGCCTGCGTCGGCGGGCTGGAGCACGGGTTGCTGCTCACGCACGTGGCGAAGCAGGACCAGTTGTCCGTGGTGTCGCTCGAGCAATACGCCATTTCGTCCATGAGCGGCACGTAGTAGTTCGTGTTTTGTTGGAACGTGAACGCGACGCCGCACGAGTAGAGTGCGTAAGCCGTGTGGCCGCAGCCCGAGCCGGGATCGGCCGGCTGCAAGCAGGCCGTGAAGCAACTCTTCGAACAGGATTGCGCGACGGCGCAATTATCCATGCAGTTCCAGAACGGGTCGGCCCCGCCGTTGAACATCTGGTCGCAATCCTGGCACCACGTGACCATTTGGGCCTGTGTGACCTGATTGCCCTGGTCGTCATTCAACGTGACTTGGCAGGTCCCGACGACGTCTTGCGCCACGGTGGTGCAATCGGTGGGGGCGTTGTCATCGTCATTGTCGTCGTCGTCGTCGCCGGAATTGTCGTCATCGTCGTCGGCAGCCGGCGAGGCGTCGTCGTCGGGGATGACCGTGCTGGTCGTCGTCGTGGTGGTCGTACAGCACACGATGATCGCGCCGAGCAACGCGAGGAGCCCGGCAAGCAGGAACGCCAAGAATTCGCGCCTCATTTCCTTCCTCCTGAAAAACGTTGAAACACAATGGCCGTCTAACATTTGCGCCGCGAATCGCGCGGTTTGGCGACTGTAGACCGGCGGCTCGGTCGGCGTCAACCGGCGGCCGAAATGTCGCAGGAAATCGAGAAGAGGAATGGAAAAACTCACGCGGAAACGCGGAGCGCGCCGAAAAACTGAGCGGCCGAGTCCAGTCCTCAGCCTTTCCGCGGTCGCTGCGTCTCCTCGTGGAATCCCGTCCGAAAATCACACGCCCTTGAGCGCCTCGGCGAGGCAGTTCGCCATCGCGTCGCAGTTGCCGGCGTTGTCGTCGATGCACTGGGCGAAGGCGCCGTCGGGGCCGTAGCCCGCCTGGTTCTGCGCGCAGGCCGTCAGAACGCGTTCTTCCGGAAAGGCGACGCTGTTGTTGTCCTCGAACGAGAGGCCGCACCCGATGTACATCTGGTCGTAAATGGCGTGGCACACTTTGTCGTACGGACCCAGGACGCTGGCGGGCGGATAATACGTCGGCTTGTTGCTGGCCATGCACGCCGCGGCGAAGCCCGCCGCCACGATCAACAAAATCGCCGCCAACCGGAATTTCTTGCTGTACATGCTCACCCCTTCGCGCGGCGTCCGCGCCGGGGCCGTCGGGCCCCGCAAGACGCGGCGACTAGCACTTCGTGACGCACGCGACCATCGCCTGAGTTTGCGCGGACGTCGGCGGCGAGGAACACGTTACGGTGGACGTGCAATTGGCCAAGCATGACCAATTCAACGTCGTCATCGTCGGGCACGCCGCCTGCAGGTCCATTTCCAGGATGTAATACTTGAGATGGGCGGGGAACGGAATCTCCACGCCGCACGCGTACATCAGGTGCGCCGTGTGATTGCAGCCCGTGCCGCCGGGATCGCCCGGTTGCAGGCACGCCGTAAAGCAAGCCGCGCTGCACGCCGTATCCACCGCGCAATTGCCCAGGCAGTCCCATGCCGGGGATTTCACCTTGTCGAACAGTTCCTCGGAATAGCCGCACCATTCGGCGCCGTCGAGGGCGTCCGCCGGCGTGCCGTTCGTCTCGGGCAACACGAGCTTGCAAACGCCGATCGCCTTCGCCGCGATCTGCAGGCAGTTGAGGTCGGCCGCGTCGTCGTCGTCATCGCTCGGCGATTGATCGTCGTCCGCCGGCGAGGAATCGTCGTCGGCCGGGGATTCGTCGTCATCCCCCGGCGCCGGGCTGCTCTTGCTGCTGGACTTGCCGCAGGCCAGCGCCACGCAGATCGCCAGCGCCGCCAGCGCCAGCACTGTCAATAAATATGGCCGTTTCATGCTGTTTCTCCCGCAACACGATGGCGCTTTCACGCCCGCCTCGTCCACATTTCTCGGCAATTCGCGAGCGAATCTACACCCGCGGCTCCCGCGCGGTCAAACGCGGAGGGACCGCCAAATCGCCCATCCGCCGTCAAACCGTCGCCGCGCGCACAACGTGGCCGCCGCGGTCCGGCAAGTCCCCTCCCCGGCCTGCAAACCACCGTCGCCGGATCGCCGCCGGGCCGAGATCTTCGATGTCGCGGAAACCCAGCGCCGCCAGTTTGGCGCGCAACGCGTCCGTTTCGAAACAGCTCCGGAAATTCTCGCCCACGGCGGCGACGCGCGCGGCCAGCGCCTCGTGTTCGGCGGCGGCTTCGTCGCGGTCGTCGCCGGCGGCCGGTGGGTTGCTGTAATCGAACACGACGTGGGCGCCGCCGGGCAGCCCGGCGATGAAGCCGAGCGTCGAAAAAACGGCCTGCTCGGTGAGATAAGGCACAACGCCCAGCCACGTGAAAAAGCATGGCTGCGCCGGATCGAAGCCGGCGGCGGCCAGGCCGTCCGCCAAATTTTCCCGCTCGAAATCGATCGGCGCGAAGGTGAGCAGGCGCGGTTCCGGGATCGCCGCCGCAACAAGCCGCTCGCGTTTCCACGCCTGCGTCGCTGGGCGGTCAACCTCGAAGATGCGCAGGGTTTCCGCAAACGGCGTGCGGCAGGCGTAGGTGTCGAGGCCGGCCCCGAGCACGACCAACTGCCGGACGCCGCCGGCAACCACGGCGGCCAGCGCATCCTCAGCAAAGCGCGAGCGCACGGCAATGAACAAGCGCAGCCGCCGCTCGGACGGATCGCCTTGCGCGGCTCGCACCGCCGCTTCCGCCTCGGCCCCCAGGATGCGCAGCGCCAGCGGATCGGTGAAAATCCGTCCGCCTTCCAGCACCTGGTGAACGGCCCGATGGACCGCGGCGCCCAGCGCGGTGCGGCTCGGTTGGCCGCCGTCCATCGCAATTTTGCGCTCGCCGGTCATCCGAGCCGGCCTCGCGTTTGCCGGCGCGAAAACCGCCCGGTGAAGAACACGGCGAACCGCGCGGCGGCGGCGCGCGGATTGCGGCGCGCGATGCGGAAAAACCGGCGGAGCAGCCGCCAGGGGTTCTGGTTGTAACGGTCCACCCGCCCGAGCAATTCTTCGACGAGCGGCAGAAAACGCTCGCGCGGCACGGCGGACAAACCCATCAGCGGGCTCTGGTGAAAAAACGTCTGCCAGTCCGGCCGTTCCGGAACCAGCCCCTGCGCGCGCGCCGCGTCCCAAATCGCCGTGCCCGGGTACGGCGTCAGGATGCTGGCGACGAGGAAATCCGGCCGGCAACCGCGCGCGAAAGCGATCGTTCGGCGCATCTGCGGCTCGGTCTCGCCGGGAAAGCCGAACATGATGAACGCCGAGGTCGAGATGCCGCGGCGATGGGCGAGCCGAAAACCGGCGGCGATCTGTTCCAGCGTCTCGCCTTTCTCCGCCTGCGCGAGGATTTCCGCGTCGCCGCTCTCGATGCCGATGCTGATCTGCACGCAGCCGGCGGCGGCCATCGCCGCGACGCGCTCCTCGTCGAGACAATCGGCGCGCGTGTCGCACCGCCAGACGACGCCCGGCAGCCTCCGGCGAATCCGTTCGCAAATATCCAGCGTCCGTTCTTTTTTCAGCGTGAACGTGTCGTCGCGGATATTGAAATACGTCGTGCGGAAACGCGCGCGCACCTCGGCCATTTCGGCGACAATGTTCTCCGGGTCGCGGTACCGCACGCGGCGGCCCCAGATCGTCTTGCTCGCGCAATAGCTGCAGCCGAACGGGCAGCCCCGCGCCGAAAACATCACGCCAAACGCGTACGGATGATAAATTTCCTTGTCGATCAACCGCTCGCGCGCCGGCGGCGGCAACGCGTCCAGGTCGTCGATCGGCAAACGCGCGGGGCCGACTTCCGCGCCCTCGCCGCGCCGCACGGCCAAGCCGGGCAGCGGCCCGTTCGCCGTCGCGCCCGCGAGATATTCCACGGCGGTCCGCTCGCCCTCGCCGATCACGGCGGCGTCGAACACCGCGCTTTCCAAAAGCTCGGCCGGCCGCAGCGTCGCGTGCGGACCGCCGGCGACGACGCGGCAGCCTGGCGCCTGCTCGCGCGCCAACCGCGCCACGACCGCCGCGGCGGCGGTTTGCCCCGTTTTCACGTGGATGCCGACCACTTCCGGCCGAAACTCGCGAATTTGCCGCGCCGCGTTTTGATAGGCCGGATCGTCGCCGTTTTCCAATCGCCGCTGATATTCCGCGAAACGCCCGGTCAGGCCGCCCGTCGAAAAATTCGCCGTCGGGCCGCGATCGGCGTTGCAAATCGCCGTCTCGTGGCCGGCCGCGGCAAGCGCCGCCGCGACGTAGCCCAGGCCCATCGGGAACTCGTTGAACCCGGCGCCCTGAAAAACGTACCAGGGCGGATTGATCAGCAAAACGCGCAACGGACACCTCCGGCGCCGCCCGTCACGGACGCCGCTCGTAGATCGTGTAACCGGCCGCGCCGTGCGCCGGCGCATACCGCGCGCTCAGCCACGCGCGCAGCCGCGCCTCGAATTCGTCGACGGCGGCGCGGTCCGCCGGATCGAAAGAAAATTGGTTGCGGTTCGCCGTGATCCGGATGAAAAACCGCGGCGGCGCGGCCGCAAGCTGTTTCAGGAAGTCGTCTTGCAGCCCTTTGACATAGGCGCTGCTCGGATGCACGTAAAACTGATAATCGACATAGTACCGTGTCGCCGTGTCGATCTGCGCCCGCCACGCCGCGTCCGTTCCGCCGCCGAACCAATCCATGAACTGCGCCGCGTCGCCCGGCGCGGCGCGCTCCTTGAGATATGCCGCGATCTCCCGCGGCCGCGCCCCCATGCATTGCTGCGGCGGACGGCCGGCCGCTTGCCGCACGAACGAACGCGGCCACAACGCCGCCGAACCCAGCAATATCGGCAGCAGCACGGCCAGCGGCGCCCAGCGCTTGAACGCCGGCAGGCCGGCCGCCGGTTCGAACCCCGCGCCAAACGCGGCGAGCAGCGTCAGGAAATATCCCAGCGGCAGCCAGACGTACGGGTGCGGCTGGCCGACCAGCACGACCGTCAGCGCGAAGATCGCCGCGCCGGCGAGCGCGAGCCCCACGACGCCGCGGCGTTGCGAATCCGCCGCCGACATCCGCCAGACCTTCCACAACCCGATCGCGGCCGGCGCCGACAGAAAGAGCCACGGCAGCGGGAAACGTTTCGGCAGCATTTCGAAGCGCATTTTCCAGGCCTTCGCGCCCGGCGCATACAGGAACGCCGCCTTCTCGACGAACATGTGCGTGTGATACGGCCACCAGTGGCGGGCCATTTCGAGAAAGGCGTCCAGACCGCCGATGGCCCAGAGCCACAGCCCGCAAACGGCCAGCGGCGCCGCAAAACCGAGCGCCATCCCCGCCGCGCGCGGCGCGCCGAAACCGAACGCCGCGCGCACATTCGTCCGTGCATCCGGCCGGCGCCAGAATTCGAAACCGAGCAGCGCGCCGAGCCACAGCACGGCCTGCGGCTTGAGCGACGCGCCGAGCCCGACGAGCGCGCCCATCGCCGCGCCACGCAGCCACGGCCGTTTCTCGAACAGCGCAGAACCGGCGACGAGCGTCGCCCAGACGATCGGCAGAATCAGCAGATGGTCGCGCTGCAAGGTCACATATTCGCCGCGGGCGAAATACAGCCACGGGTAAAAAATCGCGCCCAGCCACCGGACGCGCCAATCGAAGCGGCGCAGCAGCCGCGCGGTCGAAGCCGCAAGCGCCGCGAGAAACAGCAGATCGAACAGGCGCGCGCCGGCGTCGGTATAGCCGAACACGCGCGTCAGCAACGAGTGCAAAAGCATCGTCCCCGGCATGTTCGGATCGAAAATGTCGCGATAGGGCACGCGTCCCATTTTGTTGATGAGGAAGCCCAGATAATTCATATCCAGGGCGTCCCAGCACAAATCCCAGCGCAGGGAATACGCGGCGACGACGAGCAGCAGGCCGCTCAGCAACACCAGGATCGGAACCAGCGGCAGGTCCCAATTTTCCAGGCGGCGCCGGGGCGGCAAAGGGGGATCAGGCGGGCGGCTTTGCGTCATCCGGGAAATTGATCCTCTCGCGCTCGATCACGAGCGGCCGCTTGCGCACCTGGGACTGGATCGCGCTGATGTACTCGCCGAAAACGCCGAGAAAGAAGAGCTGCACGCCGGAGAAGAAGAACAGCGCCGTCAGCAGGGTCGGGATGCCGGCCGGCGCCAACTTGCGGTAGAAGATCAGGTTCACGGCCGCCGTGAAAATCGCGTAGAGGATGCTGAGGCCGGAAAGGATCAGCCCGAAAAACAGCGCCAAGCGCAACGGCACGTTGGAAAACGAAATCAGCCCGTTGATCGCCTGGTCGATCAGATCGTACAGGCGGTTTTTCGACAGCCCCTTCTTGCGCGCCTTCCACGTGTACGGCACGCCGACCGAACGGAAGCCGCAACTGGCGATCATCCCGCGGATATACGGATAATAATCGTCGAATTTGCGCAGGGCGTCGACCACCACCTTGTCGATCAACTGGAACTCGGCCACATCCGGCGGAATATGGATATCCGTAATGCGCTGCACGGTGCGATAATACGCGTGGCGCACGCCGCGCATGAGCGCGCCCTCTTCCCGGTTGGCGCGGATGCCGTAAACGATCTCGTGCCCGGCCTCCCATTGGCGGACGAACTCGACGATCACCTCGGCCGGGTCCTGCAAATCCGCCGCGAACAGCGGCACCACCGCGTCGCCGGTCGTCGCCAGCAGGCCGTTGAACGTCGAACGAAACGGCCCGAAATTGCGGGCGTTGACGATCACCTTCACGCGCGGATCCGCCGCCGCCATCTTCCGCAGAATGGCGACCGTGTCGTCGGCGGACGCGTTGTCGCAAAAAATCTGCTCGTGATCGTATTCCGGCAGGCGCTTCTCGAACAGCTCGACGATCGCCCGGCGGCAATCTTCGACGTTGAGCGACTCGTTGTACGTCGGCGTCACAATGGTGATCAGCTTCCGCTTTTCCGCCATGCTTCAGAGCTCCTTTTTCTGCCGCACCAGGTCGCGCACCAGCCCGTCGAGGTCGCCGAACATCTCGCGCATGTACGCCTGCGAGCCGATGCGCCGGTGCAGGCGGTCGGGCGCGCCGAAGCGCCGGAACAGGCAGCGTGCGCCCGGCGTTTCGGCGAGCGTTTCCGCCGTCGCCGAGCCCAGGCCCCCGATGATGCTGTGCTCTTCCAGCGTGACGATGACGCCGGTTTCGCGCGCCGCCGCGCGCACCGCGTCCTCATCGAGCGGCTTGAGCGTGTGCATGCTCAGCACGCGCACTTCCAGGCCGTGCGCCGCGCGCAGGCGGTCGGCCGCCGTCACCGCGGTCTTCAGCATCCCGCCGGTGCTGATCAGCGTCGCGTCGCCGCCCTCGCGCACGCGGATCGCCTTGCCGATTTCGAACGCCGGCGGCGCGGCGTGCACCTCCGGCTCGCCGGCCTTGCCCAGGCGCAGGTAGCACGGGCCGGGCAGCGCGGCGATGGCGCGGGTCGCGAGGCGCGTCTCGGCCGGATCGCCGGGCGCGACGACGGTCATGCCCGGCAGCGTCCGCAGCACGGCGAGGTCTTCGAGCCCGTGGTGGGTGTACCCTTGCGACCCGTAGGTGAAGCCGCCGCCGACGGCGACGACCTTCACCGGCAATTCGTGATAGCACACGTCATTGCGGATTTGTTCCAGGCAGCGCAGCGTCGGGAAATTGGCGATCGAATAGGTGAAGACGATCTTGCCGCTGTGCGCGAGGCCCGCGGCGACGCCGGTCAGGTTTTGCTCGGCGACGCCGACGTTGACGTACCGCGCCGGCGCGCATTTTTGGAAGCGTTCGAGGACGGAATAGCCGAGGTCGCCGGCGAGCAGCCAGAGGCGCTGGTCGGTCGCGACCAACTCGCACAGGGTCTCGGCGAACGCGGTCCTCACGCCTCGCCCTCCACTTCCTCGAGCGCCGCCGCCAACTGCGCGTCGTCCGGCGATTTGTAGTGCCACGCCAGCAGGTTTTCCATGAAGCGCACGCCCTTGCCTTTGATCGTGTGCGCGAGGACCAGCGACGGTTTGCCCGCCGCGAACGGCGCGGCGCCGAGCGCGGCCAGAATCTGCGCCGGATCGTGGCCGTCGATCTCGCGCACCGCCCAGCCGAACGCGCGCCACTTGTCGGCGAACGGCTCCAGGTCGAGCACCTCTTTCACCGAGCCGAAGCTTTGGATCTTGTTGTAATCGACGATGGCGACCAGACGGTCGAGGCGATGGTGCCCCGCGAACAGCGCCGCTTCCCAGATCGAGCCCTCGTCGCACTCGCCGTCGCTGAGCAGCACGAACGCGCGCCACGGCCGGCCGTCCGCCTGCGCCGCCAGCGCGACGCCGCAGCCGAGCGCCAGGCCGTGCCCCAGCGACCCGGTCGAAAACTCGACGCCCGGAACGCCGTGCCGCGTCACGTGGCCGGCCAGCGGCGTGCCGTCCTGGCCGTAGGTCTTCAGCCATTCGCGCGGGAAAAAGCCGCGTTCGGCCAGCGCCGCATACACGGCCGCGGCGGCGTGGCCCTTGCTGAGAATGAAGCGGTCGCGGTCCGGCCAATCCGGGCGCGCCGGATCGATGTGCAGGATTTCGGCGTACAGCGCCGCGAGCAGATCGGCCATCGACAGGCAACTGCCGATGTGCGAGGCGCGCGCCTGGTGCACCATGCGCAAGGCGTCGGCGCGGATGCGCCGCGCCAGATCCTGCGTTCGCCTAACCGCGTCGTCGTTCACGATGCCACTCGATAGTTTTCGCCAGCCCCGTCTCCAGCGGCGTGCGCGGCGCCCAGCCGGTCGCGGCGCGCAGGCGCGAAATGTCGGCTTCCAGACGCATCACCTGGTCCGGCCGGTACGGGATCTCGCCGAAACCGAGCGGCAGGCGCGGATCGATGCCGTCGCGAATGCGCTCGACGATGCGCCGCAACGGTTCGGCGCGGCCCGAGCCGAGATTGAACACGCCCGTCGCCGCCGTCTGCCGCGCGACCGCCGCGATCGCCGCCGCCGCGTCGGCCGCATAAATGTAATCCCAAAGTTGCTCGCCGGCGGTAAGCGACGGCCGTTCGCCGTTCAGCAATTTTTCGATCAGATACGGGATCATCCAATTCGGATGATCGCCCGGGCCGTACGAGGAAAACAGCCGCAGCCACGCGAAACGCACGCCGAGCCCATCGCACAGTCGTTCGGCGGTCACACAAACGCTCAACTTCGCCGCGCCGTAAAGCGTAGTTGGCCGCGTCGGCGCGCTTTCGTCGATGGGCCGCGATTGCGGGCCGTATTCCGCCTGCGAACCCAGGCCCAGCCAATTTTTCACGCCGGCCCGCTGCGCCGATTTCACGAGTTCCAACGACAGCCCGATGTTGTCGGTCTGCGACGGATCGTTCCGGTCGTTGTTGATCACGCCTTTCCACGCGAGATGGATGATCGTGTCCGGCGCAAAATCCGCGAGCGCTTGCTCCCACGCCCGCGGCGTCGCCAGATCGCCGTCGATGGCCGTGGTACGCGGCAGCAGGTCCGCGATGCGCGTCGGCGCGAACCCCGGCTGCAGCAGCACCGCGACCGCGTCGCCGGCGTCGAGCAATTGCGGCAGCAAATAGGACCCGAGAAAACCCGCGGCCCCCGTCAAAAAAACTCGCATCGTCCCTCTTCCGGGGCAACGCCCCAGGACGGCTCATCAAGGGTTAGGCCGCGCCATTCTGAGCGGGGCGCCGCGCATTTTCAAGGCGGTTCTCGCCATGAAAAAGGGGGAAGTCCTTGCGGACTTCCCCCCCGGATGACCTCAATGTCGACCCGACCAAAGATCAATCATTGCCGCTTGACCGACGCCCGCACGCAACGCGCGCCGCCGCCGGTCGAATCGGTGTAGTCGATAAGACGGCCGTAATCGAAATACACGCCGAAGGCGTAACCCTGGTCCACGGCCGCCGATGACGACCAATACCAAACGATGTCGTTGCCCGATAGTTCTGCCGGCCAGTACGCGCCGCCCGGCCCGGCGCCTTGTTGATAATCGCAACCGTAACAGGCGATCGTCCAACAGTTGTCCGTCAAACAAGCGTCCGTCACGCTGCAAGTCCCGCCCGTTTCCGTGCCCGCGCAATTGCCGATCAAGGTGCGCAACTGGTCGATGGTCGGCAACTCCCACGTGCCGTAGCCGTCCCACGTCAACGTCTCACAGTAATTTTCCGCGTCGGCCCACGCGTACAGGTCGGACCCGACCGCCCCGCCGTTCTGCCACATCAAGTCGGTCGTCGGGTCGGTCCAAACGCTTTCCGTCGTGTCGTCGTCGTCATTGTCGTCGTTGTCGTCGTCGTCGTCCCCCCCGCGCACGCAACGGGCGCCGTCCAGGTTGGTCTCCGCGTCGTAGTTAATGTGGCCGTTGGAAAAATGGATGTCCCAGGCTTTGCTGTCGCCGTCCGCGGTCGCCGAAGACGACCAATACCAGCCCGCGCTGCCCAGTACGTCCGTCGACCAGTAGGCGCCGCCCCCACCCGGACCTGCCAAATTCGGGCAACCGTCGCAGGCGACGTTCCAACAGCTTTCGAGCAGGCAACCGTCCGTCGCCCCGCAGGAGCTGCCCGGATCTGTCGCCGCGCACCCCTGGAGCAAAGTGCGCAAGGTGTCGATATCGGGCAACCGCCAGTCGGTGTAGCCGCCCAATTTCAGATTCGTGCAGAAAGTCTGCGCCGCCGCCCACGAGTAACCGATCTGGCCGACATTCGTGCCGTTCTGCCAGCTCAAGCCGGTGGACGGGTCGGTCCAGACGGTGTCATTCGTGGTGTCGTCGTCGTTGTCGTCATCGTCGTCCGTCGGCGACGTATCGTCGTCATCCGGCGAACTATCGTCGTCGCCCGGCGTCCGCACGCAACGGACGCCCCCGTCGGTCGTGTCGTAATAGTCCATGACGCGGCCGGAGTCGAAGTAGACGCCGAACGCCCAGCCGGGGTCCCCGGACGGCGAAGACGACCAATACCAATCCGCGTCGACGCCGCTGATCTCCGACGGCCAGTAAGCGCCGCCGGGCCCCGGACCTTGCAATTCGTCGCAGCCGTAACAGTTGAAGGACCAACAATCGTCGGCCAGGCAGTCGTCCGTCACGCCGCACGCGCCGCCCGTATCCGTCTCGGTGCAGCCCCGGAGCAAGCCGCGCAACGCGTCGATATCCGGCAACCGCCAACCGCTTTGACCCGCCCAACTCAGGCTCGCGCAGTAACTGTCCGCCTCCGCCCACGCGACGGCGTTAACCCCGACCGCGGCGCCGTTCTGCCACATCAAACCGCTGGTCGGATCCGTCCACACGGTCTCGCCCGCGGTGTCATTGTCGTCATTGTCGTCATTGTCGTCGTCGTCGTCGTCGTCCGACCCGCGCACGCAACGCACGCCGTCGGCGAAGCTGACCGCGTCGGTTTTGACCCAGCCGTACTCGAAACTGACGTCCCACGCGTCGCTGTCGCCCGACGGCGCCGTCGACGACCAATACCAAGCGACGTAGTTTCCGGCCAGCGCCGACGACCAGTAGGCGCCGTCCGGCCCGGGTCCACCCACGCTGGAGCATCCCTGGCAGGCGACGTTCCAACAGGTCTCATCGGCACAACCGTCCGTGCCGCCGCAGGCGCCGCCCGTGCCGGTCGCCACGCACCCCTGGATCAGACTGCGCAACGCGTCGATGTCCGGCAGTCGCCAACCGGAGTAGCCGCCCCAAGTGAGATTCGCACAGTAGCTCGCCGCATCCGCCCACGTGAGCGCCTGCGTGCCGACTTGATTCCCGTTCTGCCACATCAAGTGGGTGCTCGGATCGGTCCACACGGTTGGGTTCGAGGTGTCGTCGTCGGCCGGCGACACGTCGTTATCGTCGTCGTCGTCAGGCGACAAATCGTCGTCGGGCGAGGAATCGTCGTCCGGCGAGGCATCATCGTCGGGCGAGGAATCGTCATCGTCCGGCGACGTATCGTCGTTGTCGTTGTCGTTGTCGTTGTCGTCGTCGTCCGGCGTGGCGTCGTCGTTGTCGTCATCGTCGTCCGTCGCCCGCTGCGTCGAAGCTACGGGGCCGGCGGTGCTGCTGCAGGCGACCGCGCCGGCAAACAAAACAACCGCCAAAATCAGCGGCAGAAACCAACCCGTACTTCTCATGGCGGTCCCTCCAACATCGGCACATTTACATTTACGAACGGCATATTGCTTATTTTTTTGTGCGTGCATTTTTCATGCCACGATTGCGGCGTTGGTCAAAAAAAAGTTGTCCATGAAATCAATTAGTTATGAAACCAGCCCGATCGGCGCAAGGCCCGCGCTATGAAAACATTTCATAAATTGGATAACTTTTTCACAATAGCGCGCAGCCAACGAAAAGATTACGGGGGGCGGTTTCAAGGCTTCCGGCTGTCCGCAGATTGCACAGATTGCGCAGATTCAGGATTATTCCGTCTAATCTGCGTAACCTGCGGACGCTCGAACCCCGAATCCAGAATCCCGTGTCCCGAACCCGCGGACCGCTCCGCACGGCGCTCAACCGCCGCAATGCGCGATCGTGCAGCCTGCGCCCGGGGCCGGCGCGCCCATCTTAGAGCGCGCTTTCCAGCCGCTCCAGGCTTAGTTGAATCCGACGCGCCGCGGCTGGCCGCCCGGGGCGATCCTCGTATCCGAAGCGATGGCGATGAACCGTTTTGGCCAGCGAGACACGCAGGAAATACAGCCAAAATCGCAGCCAAAAATCGGCCGGCAGTTCGACCACCTGTCGATAGCCCTCCAAAAAGACGGCGTGGCGCGGCTCCGGATGAAAGGTCGCCCAAAAGGCGATGTCGTAAACCGGATCGCCGACCAGGCAGTCTTCCCAGTCGATGATGGCTGTGATCCGCTGGCCATCGGTAAAAACGTTGTGGTTGCCCAGGTCGCCGTGCAGCAGCGCCGAAGGCGCGTCATCCCACAGGCGCGCGTGCTGGGTGAACAACGCCAGGATGCGGCGCTGCTCCTCGCCGGTAATGGCGCCAATGCGGCGGCATACATTGGCATGCCGTTCGAAGTTGCGTTCAAGGTAGTCGCCCCAGCGGGCGTCGCTGCCGCGCAGAGCGACGTCCGCGACTTCCCGCGCCCAATGAAGCGGCCGCAGGGTGAACCAGCCGAAGCCGCGAAACCGCTGCAGATGAATGCGCGCCGCCGCCGCGCCTAGCAGCCTGAGCGGGCCAAGGATGGCGTCGCTGTCGTCGAGCCGCGTCAAGCTTTCCCCGCGCGCCTCGTCGAAGATCTCATATTCGAACTGGCGCCTCGAATAGCTGATGTCCACCGCTCTCACGCGCGGGGCGCCGACATGCCCCATTCGCTCGGAAAGCCACAGGTCTTGGTACATCGAAAAGTCGCGGTACAGGTTGTTGGCGGCGTTAATCCGCATCACGAAGCGGCGGCCATCGGGAAGCGTCAACCGGAACAGTCGGTGGAAGGTGCCCTGCTCCGCCAGCGGCGCGACGGTCGGTTTTTCGCCGAGCCAATGTGCCCCGACCCGCGCGAGGATTTCATTGGTGATGCCCAGTTCCTCGGCCGAGCGGCTCTTGATGGCCCGCAGCGTCTCGTCCGGCGCCATGAGGTCCGTTTTCGGGTAAAAGATCTTGCGCCGGAGTTCGTCATAATCGTCGACGGTCCAGCAGCGCGGCCGTTCAAACGAGGTGTTGGTCATAAAACTGGCCGTAGCCGTGCAGTTTCAGCATGACGCCGGTCTGCACCAGCATGTGCTTTTTCTCGCCGGGGCTCAGTTCGTTCGCCGTGGCGACATTGGCGGCCGGCGTGGGCACGCGGATCGTCCCCCACGGGTACACTTGCTCCAGCTTCTTGCGGTTGAACGACGGGTGCAGGCATTCGTCGGAGAACGGCAGGCCGATTTCGCCGAGCACGCGGCCGAGCGTCGCGCGCGGATCGGCGACCATGTCCTCGAAGCGCATGATGTGGAAATGGCCCGCGTACTTTTCCTGGAAGACGAGCGCCATGTGCTGGCAGAGGCTCCACAGCCAGGCGTAGCGTTCGAGCGACAGCGGAAACGGCCTTTTTTTCGTGTCCGCATAGCCGGACCACGGGTTGCGCACCACGTGCAGCACGTGGCCGTCGGGGAAATCGCGCAGGATCTTGTCGGTGTCCAGGCACTGCACCGGGTTGTAGCCGACCCAGTGCGTTTCCTGCCCCGAGCGGTTGTAGTTTTTCCAGGTTTCGAAGGTTGAGCGGTAGTACGCCTCGACGCAATTCGCGCGCGTGATCGGCTTGCCGCGCAGGAAATTCGCGAACCACGCCTTGCGCTCCGCCTCGTTCATTTGCAGGCCGCAATCGACGAATTTGCTGCGTTTGGGCACGCGCAACAGCGTCTTGAGCTCTTCGTCCCAGAACGCTTCGTAGGCGGACTCGGGCGTGGCGTCGCCGGAGAATTCGGGCCAGCGATAGCGCAGCGGCGCGACCGACGTGAGCCAGTCGGACCCGGCGCCGGTGCCCACCTGCGACTCGAATGGATACACGAACAGGCGCGGATGCCCGTCGAGCATGCGGTGCGTGGTGTTGCCGCCGTTTTCGTACATGGCGGAAAGCATGATCAGGTTGAAATCGGTCATCCCGCTCTCCTCGCAGTCGCGGTCCGGCGTTCAGGCCGGCCCGGTGTTTTCATAATCCGCGATCGTCGCCAGCGAAGCGTCGCGCATCGCCGGCCGCCCGGCCGCGAACCGTTTATACCAATTCGCCGTGTGCGCCACGGCCTCGGCGAATTTCCACCGCGGCCGCCAGCCGAGTTCCCACAGCGCCTTGTCGATATTCAGCCGCAGCAGCCGCGACTCGGGGACCTGACCCGGACAACTCGCGTCGGCCCAGGCGCCCTCGCCCCAGTCGGCCAGAAACGCTTCGACCAGCGCTTCGACGGTGACGTTGTCTTCGGTCAGCGGGCCGAAGTTCCAACTGTCGCGCCACAGCGGATCGTCGGATTCGAGCATCCGCGCCGCCAGCGTCAGATAGCCGTGCAGCGGTTCGAGCACGTGCTGCCACGGCCGCACCGCCGCCGGATTGCGCACCGGCACGGGTTGGCCCGCGAGCAGGCTGCGCACGATGTCGGGAACGATGCGGTCCTTCGCCCAATCGCCGCCGCCGATGACGTTGCCGGCGCGCGCCGTCGCCAGCTTGACCCCGTGCTCGGCCAGCCGCGCCGTCGGGAAAAACGACCGGCGATACGATTGAATCACGATCTCCGCTGCGCCCTTGCTCGCGCTGTAGGGGTCGCTGCCGCCCATCGGGTCGATCTCGCGATAGCCCCACGGCTGCTCGCGGTTCTCGTAGCATTTGTCGCTGGTGACCATCACGACCACGCACGGCTTGCCGAGCGCGCGCACGGCGTCGAGCAGGCTGGCGCAGCCGATCGCGTTGACCTCGAAGGTTTCGCGCGGGGCCAGATAGCTGTCGCGCACCAGCGCCTGCGCCGCCAGGTGAAAAATCACGTCCGGCGCCGCATCGCGCACGGCCTGCGCCAGCCGCGCGCCGTCGCGGATATCGGCTTCGTGCTGCGCGGCCAGCGTCGCTGCGACGTCCGCGGCAACGAAGTGGCTGGGGTCGGTCGGCGGCGCGAGCGCGTAGCCGGTCACCCGCGCGCCGAGCCGGTGCAGCCACAGCGCGAGCCACGAACCTTTGAACCCCGTGTCGCCGGTGACCAACACCGAACGGCCGCGAAACGCGCCGGCGAACGCGTCGGTCATTTCCAAACCTTCCACGGCGCCTGGCCCTTGTTCCACATCTCGTTAAGTTGGAGATACTCGCGGTAGGTGTCCATGGCAAAGAAGAAACCGTCGTGGCAGTAGGCGACGAGCTGCCCGTCGTCGGCGAGGCGTTCGAGCGGGCGGCGTTCGAGGATGCAGGAATCGTCGGCGTCGAGATATTCGAACACGCGGCGATCGAAGACGAAAAAGCCGGCGTTGGCGTAGCCTTCCATCACCGGTTTTTCGGTGAATTTCACGACGCCGCCGCACTCGTCGAGGCTCAAGATGCCGAAGCGCGACACGGGATGCACGGCGGTCACTGTCGCCAGTTTGCCGTGCCGGCGATGGAAGGCGACGAGTTCGCGCAGATCGACGTCCGCCAGCGTGTCGCCATAAGTCACGAGAAACAGATCGCCGTCGACGAACGGCTCGACCCGTTTGACGCGCGCGCCGGTCATCGCGTTTTGGCCGGTTTCGACGAGGGTTACTTTGAAATCCTGCTCCTCGTGCGCGCCGTGCGCCTCGATCGCGTGCCGGCGGCCGAGCGTGATCGTGAAGTTGTTGTTCATCGCCTCGTAGTTGAGGAAATACTCTTTGATCGTCGAACCGCGGTAGCCCAGGCACAGCACGAACTCGTTCAGGCCGTACCAGGCGCAGAATTTCATGATGTGCCACAGCACCGGCCGCCCGCCGACATCGACCATCGGTTTGGGCCGGAACTCGGTTTCCTCGCGCAATCGCGTGCCCATGCCGCCGCACAGAATGACGACCTTCATGAATCTCCGCCTCGCAGCCTGCCGTGGTTTGGCCGACGGTTCTCCGCCGCGCGGACATTATTAGACGGTTTTTTTGACAGGAGCAACAGCAACAATCAACAGTGAACAAGGAACAGTGAACAGTGAACAGTGAACGATCAGCGGCGATCGTCGCAAAGAGGCGCCCGCGGTTCGCCAACGTTCCAATGCCGGAGTGAACGGAAGGCCCGGGCACTGTTCACTGTTCGCTGTTCACTGTGTTTAGCATGGCGGCGCGAGGCAGCCGCCGGGCGCCAGGTTCTTCCCCGCGAAGCCGGGATAGTCGGGCGCGTAACGGTACGCGCGGAACGCGCCGTTGCCCGCCGTGCCATTGGCGGGGATTTGCTGGCCCTGCTGCATGACGCCGCTTCCCGTGACCGGGTTGACGAATTGCCAGAGGACGGCCCCGGCGGCGGTGACTTCCATAAACACGCCGGTTTCGCCGTTGCAGATAAAGGTGTTGCCGTTGGCCAGACGCTGGGCGCTCGAATAGAAATTCGAATACATGTCGGTCGGGACGGCGTCGACGAACGTCCAGGTCAGGCCGGCGGGTCCGTAGGCCGGATCGGCCGCCGCATAGCTGCCGTCGGGATTCACCGCGGGGACGAATTCGTCGACGGACGAATATTGGCCGGCCGGGCGATCGTCGCCGTTGTTGTAGACGAGCATGTGGCCGGCGCCGGGCAAGCCGTCGGCGATCCACTGGCCGTCGTGCTGGTTGTAGAAATCCTGCGGCGGCGAAGTTTGCCGGTAGGCGGCCGGATTGCCCCAGCGGTAGAGCAGGTCGCCGCCGCGGCCGTACCTCCCGCCGTCGTGGGTCGCGGCTTCGTCGGCGGTGGTGCTGTGGTCGATCACCCACACTTCGCTGAAATTGCGAACGCTGACGAGAATTTGATCGAAGTCGGCGTTGTAATCGATGCCGTTGGTGTGCTGCCAATCCGATTGCCGCGGCACGCCGTAGTTGATGTCGATCAATTCCGGGTGGGCCCCGACGAGCCCGAAATTTGCCTGGGTCGGATCGTAATCCTGGATGAGGTGGTCCCACGTGTGCCATTCCCAGACAACTTGGACGTCATCCGTTCCCACCGGCGCGATTTCGGCGATGTAATCGGCGAACATTTCCTTGTAGGGGTACGTGTTCGGGTCGCGGCCCGCCGCGACCACTTCGGCCGTCGTTTTCCGTTCCCACATGATCATCAAGATATGGCCGTTGGGCATCATGTGCACATCATGGTGCGCGCAGACCTCGTCGGAGCACATCAGGTAATTCCAGGCCGTCGTGCCGTCCCAGTTTTGCAGCGTCACGACGCCGCCCTGCGGGCCGCTGGGAAAATTCAGGTTGAGCGCGTTGCCGGTGCGCAGCAGTTGGCCGTTGTCGAGCAAGTAGACCGACAAGCCCGGCAGGTATTGGCCCGCCCACGTGTTGACCACGCGGCCGGACATGTCGATGAGGTACACGGTGTCGGCCATCAACGGCGCGAACAACGTGTAGCCGGTATAGGCGCCGGGCAGGCACGAAATCAGGCCGACCGTCGAATGGGGATGAATGACGTCGCAATTGAACATGTCGTCGTTGTCGTCGTCGTCCGCGGCCGGAGATTGATCGTCGTCAACGGGCGAGGCGTCGTCGTCAACCGGCGAGACGTCGTCGTCGACCGGCGAGACGTCGTCGTCAGCCGGCGAGGCGTCGTCGTCGGTCGCGCTTGGCGTCTGACGGCTGCTGGCCCCGCCGCCGCACGACGCGGCCGCGCCGAAGGCAAAGCCCAGCAACAGCGTCACGGCCAGCAGCGGAAATATTCGTCCCTTCATCTCGAAAGCAAGTTACGCCGATTGCTCGGCGACGGTCAAGAGATTGCGAAGATGGTCCCCGGTCCGGCGGCAAGCCGCCGTATTGCCGGCGCGTTTGCGTCGGTCGAAAAATAAAAGAGCGGGGGCGAACCCCCGCTCCATCTTTCAGCTTCGCCGCTGTTTTAGCAGGCTTGCAAGCACGCGATGAGCGCGTTCGTCTGGGCCGTTGACGGCGGGTTCCAGCACCGGTTGTTGGACACGCACGTGGCGAAACAGGACCAGTTGTCCGCGGTGTCGTTTGGGCAATACGCCATCTCGTCCAGGAGCGGCACATAGTAGTTCGTGTTGGGGAACGTGAAGGCGACGTCGCAGGCGTAGAGTGCGTACGCCGTGTGGCCGCAGCCCGTGCCGGGATCGACCGGCTGCAAGCAACCGTCGAAGCACGTCGTCGAACAGCCTTGCGTGACGGCGCAGTTGTCCATGCAGTTCCAGAACGGGTCGGGGCCGCTGTTGAAAAGCTGGTCGCAATCCTGGCACCACGTGACCATTTCGGCCTGCGTGACCGGATTGCCCTGGCCGTCATCCAGCGTAACCTGGCAGCCGCCGACCACGTCTTGCGCCACGGTGGTGCAATCGACGCCCGGGCTGTCGTTGTCGTCGTTGTCGTCGTCGTCGTCGACCGGCGACGTGTCATCGTTGTCGTCGTTGTCGTCGTCGTCGTCGACCGGCGACGTGTCGTCGTTGTCGTCGTCGTCGGCGGGGCTGCTGCTGCTGGTGGTCGTGGCCGCGCAACCGAAGGCAATCACGAGGGCGGCCAACACGGTTGTGAAAAGGGTCAACAGGAACCAAGTACTTCGTTTCATGCGAGTTCCTCCGCCGTTATGCAAGCATTTCGATCATGCACATCTTCTGTTTTCAAACCGATCCGGAACCAAGTCGTGGGTTGCGGAAGAGGCGACAGTCCATCGCGAGTATTTGACGCGCCGATTCTACGTTGTCAAGGTCGATTCCGGCCTCGCCGTTTCGTTCCGCCTCGATCATGCGCTTTTGTCCGCCCGGAGCGTCGCCTTTCCAATCGGGAAACGGGGCGGCGGGGCCGTCGCTCCCTTGTATTGTCACTTCCTTATTGTTTTGACCGGGATTTTCTTTTATAGTCTCCGCGGACAAACGCACGGAAATCGCCGGCTTGCATCCCGCGAGGGAGGCGTTCGGCTTTTCCACGGGGGGAACTGCGATGGCCGACGAAACCCTGGACATCCGACGAATCGTCAATTCCATCGGTTCGGCGAACGAGCCCGACAAGCAAGCCGAAATCGTCAATAACGCGCTGGCGAAGTTGTCGATCCGCCAGGCGGCGGACCTGTGCGGCGACATCGCCGCGCGTTCGCTGGACGACCTCGGCTTTGCGAAGGCCATGCTGGTCATGCTCGACGGGCCGGCGATGAACCGCGCCCTCGGCGACAAATTCCTCGGGCAACTCCGCTTCACGCTCAAGAATTCCGACAAGCTCCGGCCGCTGGGCGAATTGATCGAGGCCGCGGCCGATCTCGACACGAAAAAAATCAAGTTCCTCAAGGCCAAGACCGCGATGCTTTTTCAGTTGATCTACCTCGCCAAAGACCGCATCCAGGAAGAAGGCCTGCCGGCCTTGCGGCTGACCGCGGTCGACCTCGCGAAGTCGGTCTTGGAAGACAAGGAATTGACCGCGAAACGGTTGCGGTTCGACCTCAACGGCTTCGGCCGCGCGTACTGGAACGTCCTGATCGAGCAGCTCAAGGAAGCCGATTTCCAATCCAAAGATTCCGTCGTCTACGAAATGCTGCTCAACGATCCGGTCATCGAGCAGGCCCAAAAAGGGGCGATACTCGCTTCCTCCGGCGCGGGCGGCGTCGGCGAGGCGCGGTTGTCCGACGCGGTCATGGCCCGCCTCGGCACGAACATCATCAAACGGCTCAACCTGCTGCTGCGCACCATCCAGATGTACCAGAGCGCCGACCATCCGTCCGTGCAGGCCTCGCTCGGCACGCTGCAAACGACGATGGAAAACGCCATGCAGGGCCGCGAAGGTCTGACCATCTCCCGCGTCGGCAGCGATCTGCTGATCGAAGACATCAAAATCAAGAAAAAAGAGAAGTTTCTCGACGACTTCATCGCCGCGCTCGAAGGCCGCAACGTCAACGCGCTGACGCTCAAGCGCGGCATCTCCACCGACGAAGTGCGCGCCTTCCTCATGGTGTTCGCGCAGAACGAAGCGCAGGTCAAGAAGTTGGGCGGCGTTCGGAAGATCTTCGAAAGCAAAGGCGTCACCCACGTGCAGGTCGACCAATTCCGCTACGGCGTGATTTCGGGCGACGAGAAGGAAGCCACGGAATCGCTGGGCGCCGACGAAAAGGCCGTTTCCAACGTCGTGCTCAGCGAGATCCTCAACCGCATCTCCAAAGGCGAGGCCGAAAAACTCAGCGCCGCCGAACTCGGGCAGATGCTCAAAGATTTGCTCACCGGCAAGGACAAGAGCGCCAAACGCACCCTGGCGCAGATGATCCTCGCCCTCGATCCGGAATTGGCCGAGCAGGCCGTCTTTTCCCGCGACGGCGTGCGCGACGAGATGAGTTGGTCGTCCGCCCGCAAGATGATCGAGGGCTTCCTCGAGGATCTCGGCAAAGGCAGCCCGACCGACCGTATCCGCACCCTCGACGGCCTCGAAAAAATGACCGAAGTCGCCGTGGCGCGCAACAAGGAAACCAGCCTGACGCAGATCATCGACAAGCTCACCGAACGGCTGCGCGGCAAGGAGCCGGACGTCGAGGTGCTCGCCCGCCTCTACGACGTGCTCTCGAGCATCACCCGCTATCTCGTGCTCAACGGCCAGTACGCGCTCGGCTTGCGCGTGCTGCGCGCCGTCAGCAATATGGCCAAATACTGCGAGAACCTGCCGGCCGAGCGCAAAGACGATTATGTCCGCGCCGTCGCCGAACTGAGTTCGACCTTGATGCTCTCCGTCTCGACCCCGGAAACCCTGCAGGCGCTCGTCCGCGAAATGGAAAGCGACGACATCACGCAGGTCGAAACGGCCGGACGCATCCTGGAAACCCTCGGCACCGATCAGGCGGTCGTCGAGTTGCTCGAGGCCTTCAAGAGCGACTCGCGCAGCCTGCGCAACCGCGCCTTCCAAACGCTGCTTTCGATGGGCGAACGCACGCTGCACACCTGCGTCTGGAAGATGAAGCACCTCAGCGATCCCGCGATTTTCACCCGCGACCCGGCCAAAGGCACGTTCGACGACGATTCGTTTTACGTCGCCCGCAACTGCCTCGAACTCATTCAGCGCCTCGGCAGCGCCCGCGACGTCGAACTGATCCGCCAGGTCAGCGACGACCTCGACCCGCGCGTCCGCGCCGAAGCCATCTCGGCCCTCGCCAAACTCGACGTCAACGAGGGCCTCGCCCTCGCCCGCCTGCGGCTCTCCGATTCCGAATCGGTCGTCGCCGAGGCGGCGGTTGCGGTGCTCGGCGCCAACGGCGGCCCGGACGCGGCGCCGTCGCTGATCGACCTCTTCTTCGCCGAGCCGAGCCTGCGCGTCGCGATCATCACGGCGCTCAGCCGCATCGGCGGCGCCGACGCCGAAAAAATGCTCTTGCCCGCCGTCGGCTATTTCCGCGGCGGGGCGCTGGGCAAGATCGCGCGCACCGACGAAAAGCTGAAGTTCGCCGCGATCAAGGCGCTGGGCGCGGTCGGCGGACCGGCAGCGCGCGGGGCCTTGCGGCGCTGCGTGCGCGTGAATTCGAACCTCGTCCTCAGCGCGTTTCTGGTGCCGTGGGAATTTCGCAAGTTGCGCAAGGAAGTCGCCAAGGCCGCCGGCGACGCGCTCAATCGCATTAATTATCGGTTGCAGACGAAAAAGACCGCCGCCCCGGCGGCGGCTACGCCGGCGCCGCCGGCGCCGCCGGCATAGCGGACCGACGCGAAGGCTGAGCTCGGGCGTCCCCACGGGACGCCGTGAAAACAGCCCCGGGTTTCGACCCGGGGCGCGAAAATCTTGGCGCGAAGTCGAGAAATTGAACAACAGCGGCGCAGGGGGGGACATGACTGCAAGAATTTTATCGCTGATTTCCGGTTTGCTCCTGACGGCGCTGTGCCTCGCGGCCCCCGCCGCGGCCGACGACGCCGCCGCGCTCCTCAAACAGGGCGATGACGCGTGGGTCTTGCGTTCGGCCGGCGACGCGCACGTGCAGGACGCGATCGCGGCCTACGAAAAAGCCGCCGCGGCCGCGCCGCAAGATGCGACGCCGCTCTATGAGATCGCCCGCGCCTATTACTTCCTCGGCCGCTTCGCCGCGAAGGCCCAGAAAAAAGACCTGTTCCTCAAGGGCGTCGAGGCCGCGAAAAAGGCGCTCGCCGCCAACGCCGCCAGCGCCGGCGCGCACTATTGGTACGCCGCGTGCCTCGCCAAGAGCGTCGAGAACGAAAGCACGATGACCAAGCTGAAGTTCAAGGGCGATATGGAAAAGCACCTCGAACGCGCCCACGCGCTCGACCCGTCATTCTATTACGGCGGCCCCGACCGCGTCATCGGCATGATCCTTTACAAGAGCCCCGTCGCCTCGAATTCCGACGCGATCGTTCACCTGCGCGCCAGCCTGCGCTTCGATCCGGAATACTCGCTCACGCTGGTCAGCCTGGCCGAGGTGCTCGTCGCCGTGAAGCAATACGACGAAGCCAAACGCGTCTGCCAGAAAACCCTCGGCCTCAAACCGCGGCCCGGCTTCGAGAAGGAATTGGCCGACGACCAGGCGCTCGCGTTGAAACTGCTCGCGGCCATGCCGTAAGACAGTGAGCAGTGAACAATGAACAGTGAACAGTGAACAGCTGTCGGCCGGACTCGACGCTCGACGCCGGGTAACTCGTAATTCGTAATTCGTAACTCGCGACTGGCCGCTATTCGCCCCCGCCGCCGTAATGCAGAATCGAGCCCCCTGCCCCCACCGCGAACACATCCGCGGCGCCGCTGCCCCACACGCCGTTGAGCGGCTCGGCCGTGCCGCTCTGCATCGCCGCCCACGACGCGCCGTCGTAATGCAGGATCGCGCCGGCAAGCGGATATCCGTCGGCGCCGTTCTGCACGCCCGCGGCGAACACATCGGACGCCGAACTGCCCCACACCGCCGCGAAATAGGCGGTTGTTCCCGTTGTCATCGCAGACCACGACGAACCGTCGTAGCGCAGAATCGCGCCGTCGGCGCCCACGGCGAACGCGTTGGTCGGCGAGCATCCCCATACGCCGTACAGCGCCTCGGTCGTGCCGCTCGCCATCGCCGACCACGACGAGCCGTCGTAATGCAGGATCGCGCCGCCGCCCCCCGCTGCAAATACGTCCGTGGCCGCGCTCCCCCAGACGGCCGACAAACCGGGCGTCGCGCCGATCGTCATCGCCGTCCACGCCGCGCCGTCATAGTGCAGGACGGCGCCGGACGAAGTGTCCGGCGCGACGCCCACGGCGAAGACATCGGAGGGGCCGCTGCCCCAAACGCCCAATAGTTCCCACACCGTATCGACGATCGTCGGCGCCCACGACGCGCCGTCATAGTGAAAAATTTCCGCCTGCCACGGATTGCCGTACGTGTCGTATTCGGTCCCCGCCGCGAACACGTCGGTCGCCGATGCGCCCCACACGCCGCCGAACGTCGCGGTCGCCGAATTTGTCATCGCCGACCACGAGGCGCCGTCGTAGCGCCAGATGGCGCCCAAGTGGGTGAGCGGGTCGCCGCCGACGGCAAACGCGTCCGTCGCCGAGTCTCCCCAAATGCCCGCGAACGTCGGCGTTGCGCCGGTCGGCCCGGACCACGAGGCGCCGTCGTAGTGCAAGATCGCGCCGGCGTCGCCCACGGCGAACACGTCCGACGCCGCGCCGCCCCAGACGCCGAATAAATCCGCCGTCGTCCCCGAGGTCGGCGCCGACCACGACCCGGCGTATTGCAAAATCGTTCCCGCGTCGCCCACGGCGAAAATGTCCGACGCCGCGCCGCCCCACAGCCCGTTGAGCGGCGGCGCGTTCTCGTCATCCTGGTCCGACCAGGAGGAGCCGTCGTAGTGCAATATCACATCCATATTCGTGTTCGGGTCCACGCCCACCGCGTACGCGTCGGCGGCGGAACTCGCCCAGACGCCGGTCAGGTCGTACTCCGTCTCGGTCGGCATCGCCGACCACGCGGAGCCGTCGTACTGCAAAATGGCGGAAACGAAATAGCCGTCGGCGGAATCGAAGCCGACGGCGTACACATTCGTCGCCGCTGTTCCCCACACGCCGTTCAATCCGCCGGTCGTGGCGCCGCCGGGCAGCGCCGACCACGAGGCGCCGTCGTAGTGAAATACCGCGCCGGCGACCGCATATCCATAGGCGTCGAATTCCGTGCCCACGGCGAAGACGTCGGCGGCGGATGTTCCCCAAACGGCGCCCAGCCGCGCCGTTGTCCCGCTCGCCATGGTCGACCACGCGGCCCCGTCGTAATGCAAAATCGCGCCGCCGCCGCCCGCGGCGAACACGTCGGCGGCCGAAAAGCCCCACACGCCGTACAGCGGCCCCGTCGCGCCGCTCGCCATCGCCGACCAGGCGGATCCGTCGTAGTGCAGAATCACGCCGGCGTCGCCCACGGCGAACACGTCCGCCCGGGCGGCGCCCCAAACCGCATAAAGACGGTTGCCCTGGGGCAGCGGGTTTTGCCAGCACCAGCCGTCCGCGCTGCAAACGTCGTCGTCGTCATCGGCCGGACTGGCGTCGTCGTCATTATCATCGTTGTCGTCATCGTCCGGCGAAACGTCGTCATTGTCGTCGTCGTCCGGCGAGGCGTCGTCGTTGTCGTTGTCGTCGTCGTCGCTGGGCGAGCCGTCGTCGTCGATCGCGCTCCGCGCGTGAGTGCGGGCGCCGGCGGCGCCGCAGCCCGTCGCGCCGGCAAGCAGCAAGGCTGTCATCAGCAACAACAACAAAAGAAGCGCGCCGCGTCGCATGGGTTCGACTCCGCCCCCCCCCCTCGTCCGACTCGATCGACGAAAATCTCCGGAGGCCCGTGATTGCGTTCACAGCTACTCCAACGTCGTGCGACCGTCAAGGTTTCGTTCACCCGTCGGGCGCGCCGCGCCTTTCCCAGAATCGCGCGGCAGGCGAGTGATTCCAACCGCCGCCAAGGGTGGGGAAAAAAGAAATAGCCGATGACTTCCAGAAAACCGAGGAAAAGGAAGAACGCTAGGAGCGCGAGTCCGGTCGCGGAAGTTCCCAAGCGTCGTTCGAGAGCGGCCGAGACAAGGTGGTAGAACCGCCACGCCGCAGGCAAGACGGCGAACGCGTAGAGAAAAAAGGCCCCGTCCGGGGCCGTACTCAAACGGCGCCCAGTAGGAGGTTCAAGCAGCGGCGCGGCCGGGCGGCGTCATTGTTTCGCCAGGCGCAAGATCGCGCAGACCGAACGCCAGTTGCGCGCCGTCGCCGGCACGCCCAAAGCCGTTTCCGCCCGCGCGGCGAGCGGCGATCGGCCCACGCCGTCGGGAGCGTGCAAATAAAACAAATTTCCCTTGAGGCAATACCGTTCGGCGCCTTGGCGCAGGCGCTCCAGCGCGGTCACGTCCGGATTCACGGGCGTAGAATCCAGGAAAAAAACGTGCAGGCTCTTGGGGTCGTTCGCGGTTTCGGGAAATGGGTTCGCGGCGATCGCCTTTTCGAGATCGGCAAGGTCGAGCAAGAACACGTGCGGCGCAAAGCCGTGATTCGCACGAATCGCCGCGGCGATCTTCGCCGCCAGAGCGCCGGCGGCCTCGTTGCGCCGAAACACCGCGTTGCCGCTTTGCAGATACGTCCGCACATTCTCGGCGCCGAGCCGTTCGAGAATCGCCCGCAAATCCTTCATCGGCAACGGGTTATTCCCGCCGACGTTGATCCCGCGAAAAAGGGCAATGCAGGTTTTCATGGCCGTCGCGATCGGACCCAGGGCGGCGGCAACGTCTTCGCCTCGCTGGGCGCCACGCTGTCGTCGCGAGGAAATTAGTTGTTCCGCACGCAGCGCGCGGCGCCGTCGAGGTGTTCGAGGAAACTGTTGTGGACGCTGCCGTTCTCGAAATCGACGCCCCACGCGCCGCCGGCGTTGCCGCCGCCGGCCGAGGAGGACCAGAACCAATGGGCGGCGTCGCCCGAAAGTTCAGGCGGCCAATACGCGCCGCCGACGCCCGGCCCGCCTTTTCCGGGGCAACCGCCGCACGGGTTTTTCCAGCAGCCGCTGGTGCGGCACACGTCCGTCACCCCGCAGCCGCCGCCCTTTTCCGTGCCCGGGCAGCCGCGAATCAGACTCCGCAGTTCCGCGATCGTCGGCAGACGCCAATCATTGTGGCCGCCGAACTTCAGACCCGCGCAATGCGCTTTCGCCGCCTCCCATTTGAGCATGCCGCCCGTGGGCGAAATTTGCCACAGCAAGCCGGATTGCGCGTCCGCCCAGACGTCGGCGGCGGGCGGCGCGGGCTTCGGCGAGGCATCATCGGCGGCGTAGGAAAGCGCGAGGCCGACGCCAAGGCCTAACGCCGCCACGAACGCCGTCAAAAAGCGTATACGCATTGTGTCATCCTCGGTTGTTGCGTGCATCCGCGATTCTACCCATTCCCGCTAACGGATGTCGCCCCTGCCCTACGACGGCCCGCCGGGAACCATCTGGAGTTCCACGAACGCGACGGCGTCGCCGTACAGGGGGATCTGCAACGATGCCGGACCGGTCGTCGAGACATCGACTTCGTAGACCGCATTCGGTTGCGTCGACCCCGCGTTGTCCCGATCGATTTGATAGACGTCCGCGTTGTAGCGGCCCGGCGGCAGCCCGAGCACATCCACATCGATCGGCAATATCGTCGCGTCCTCGGAGAACGTCAGCCACTGGGCCACGAGGATCGTCAGCCGCGCGGCGCTCTTGTCGAAGGAGGCCAGCGCCCAGATGCCCGTCTTCTCCGGCGAGTCCTTCATCGTCACTTGCACAGTCTGGTCGGCCATGCGGTAAAAGAACCAGTGCGGATACCAAACGGTTTCGGATGAATTGCGGGCCGAAAGCGCCATCGCGCCGTCCATCCCACCCGTTTGCATCGCGATCAGCGCCGCCGCGTGAAACGCCGCGTCATCGTACGTCCCGATGCGGTCGTCCGCTCCGGAGGCGATTCCCCATTCCGTCAGCAGGAGCTTCTTTCCCGGATACCGTTCGCGCCAGCGGAGCGCGTCCGCCTCGAACTGCGCGATGTTCGCGAGCGGGTTATGCCCGCAGAAGAAGCTGTCGATCAGGTCGTCAAGCGCGTTCTTGTCGGGAAGCGGCTCCGAGGGGATGTCGCCGGGCAGCGGATTGTTCAGGTAGTTGTGCCACGACACGTAATCCAGGTCGAAACCCGCCGCGTCGGCGGCTTTGACCATCGGGTCGGTCCAGCGGAACCCGCCGGCTTCGAGGATCGAAGTGAGTCCGCCCTCGCCGGTGATCGTGAGAAACCAATTCGCCAGGTACGCCGCCATCTCGCACAGCCACTGCGGCAGGTCGGGGCGCAGGAGTTCGAGGATCCGCGCCGGATCGGGGTCGATATCGCCGAACGCGAACCCGTTGACCGAGGCCGTGCCGCCGAACTGGATGTCGACCCCGCTGCGCGCCTTCTCCTTCTGGATGGCGAGCCCCAGCGGAACAAAAACGCGGTTCACAAAATCGTCGAGCGTCCCGCCGACGAAATTCACGCCCAGCGGCGAGTCCGGCTCGTTCCACGATTCGATGTAATGAAGCGGCTGCTTGCCGTCGGCAATTCGTCCCGATACAAAGGTGCTAAGGAATAGATCCAGGAACTTGGCGTACGCCGCGGCGTCCACCGGGTACGTGTGGCTTTGGCCCTCGTAGCCCATGCAGGGCGGGACGTAGGACAGCGACATCACCGGCTCGGCGCCGATCGACTGGATGGCGTCCATCCAATCCATGTAATCCTGGAGCACGGTCGGATCGAACGATTGCGTCGTGCAATCGTATGGCAGGTCGTCCGCGACGACGCGCCAGAATGAGACTTGGATATTCTTGCCGTCGGCAAGGATCTCCGCCGTGGTGATGTTGCCCGAGTCCGGCTGCCAGTCATGCCAGCCGAGCAACCCGCGTTGGATCGGCGGCCCGGCTACGCCGGCGTCGATGACGATCGGGGCGTCGGACGTCGCCGGCGTCGGTTCCGGCGAATTCTCCGGTTGGTCGGCGTCGGCGCCTTGCGTTTTCTGTCCGCCACAGGCGAGGAATGGCAACGAAATCAACAGCGCGACAGCCAGCAACACGCGGGGTTTCATGAGGGCTTCCTTTTTTTATCGGCCGGCCGAGCGGCAGGCTGTTGCTAAAATAATACCGCGCATTCTCGACGACAACCGGCGTGAAGGCAAAACATCGTGCGATGCTTTTCAGCCGCGCGGGACTGCATCGCCTGGCCTGCGCCAGAAAAGTGGGTTTCTGCCAAAGCGCATTTTCTTCCGGCGTCATTCTGCTGCGCAATTCGCGGGCCACCGCAATTTTTTGCTGGCTGACTTTTTGACCCGCAACGATGCATTTCGGCGTGCTCATAATTGGTGTGATGTTCTCCCGACTGGCCGTAGAATTGCAAGCGCGAGTCGCTTGGCGAATTTCTTTTCGTTAACCCCGGCCCGCCCCGCCAATAAGGCGTCCGAACAGCCCCTCTCCGCGTCGGGGAGGGGTTGGGGAGGGGTCGTGCCTGGCGGCAGCTAATCCCACTTTCTTGACGCAGGCTCTGCATCCTCCGGCGGGCTCAACTCAAGAATTAAAGCGCCACCCACACCCAGTCGGATTCGACTTTCGTCTTGTAGGCGCCGATGGATTCGGTGCGAATGTGCTGCATGAGCATGCCGACGTTCGTGAGGTAGGCTCCGAGTCGCGGCGGTGGGTTTTCGTTGCCCACGTACGGCGGCACGGGGCCCGAGAGCGCCTCGCCCGTGGTCACGTCGAACTGGGCGCAGTGCATGGCGCACGTGAGAATGGCGCCCTCGAGGGTGCCTTTTTCCAGCGGCGAGTTCATGTGCCCGCAACGCCGATCGACCGCGTAGAAGCTCCCGCCGCAATTGCAGATGACCAACTCGCGGCCTTTCAACTCGACCGATTTCATCCCGCCGGGGGCCACGTCGGCCGTTCGGATCGCCTGGACGAAGTTGTCATTCAAGGCCCGCCTCCTTCGCCGACATCTGCGGCAGGCTGTCCGGGTCCGTGACGTCCAGGTGGACGAACAGCCCGCACCAGCAGCGCTTCATGGCGTCGAAATGCCGGCGATGAAACGGGATGCACGGACAAACAAATTGCATGTCGCGGGCGCGGTCGCGCCGGATCGGCTGGCAGGGGCAGAACGGAATCCCGTGCTTCGCCTCAAGATTCACTTCCTGCTCGAGGAGAAATTCGGCGAGGTCAACGTCCGGCGTGAACTTGAACCCCAGCGGCTCGACGACCTTGCCGTAGAGCTGGCGCAACGCCTTCTTTCTGGATTCGGTGTTCATAGGCCCAGCAATTCGGCGTAGCGATCGGGCCGGTAGCCGACGACGACCTCATTGCCGATGCGCACAAACGGGAAGCCGTTGGCCCCTTGGGCGTCGAGCTCGCGCATGATTTTGTCCTGTGTCGCCTCGTCGGCCAGGTCGTAGTCGATGTAATCGAACGGAATCTGGTGGTCGGCGAAGAACTTCTTCGTCTTCCTGCACCACGGGCAAGTGGACAGCGTGTAACCGGAGACCTTTTTCATGGCGTTCTCCCCTCAGCCGAGGCTGACGAAAAGCTTGCCAGCCTCGGACTTCGCGGCGTAGACCGCTAGACCAAGCTCGGGCGCATCGAGGAATCGGCCCGTCCGGATGTCGAAGCGCCAATCGTGGCACGGGCACGTGAGCGTGAAGCCGTCGAGCGTGCCGCAGAACAGGGGACAAGCCATGTGGGCGCACTTGCCCGCAACGGCATAGACCGCGCCGCCGACGCGGGCGATGACGACGTTGACCCCCAGCGGGTAAACCGGCGCCATCCTGCCCTCCGGCAACGCGGCCTCGTCCATCACATAGTTCCAGACCATCGGCTCCTCTCGCCTCGTATAGTTCCTCGTTTGGCCTGAACGCGTTCGCACACCTTATGTCGACAGAAAAAGTGCGGAGCCTGCCCATGAATGTCAATTTTGGAACGCACTTTTTTCGGCGCGGCGGGGCGGGCCTGAAAAGGCCGCTCACGCCGCGAGGCCGTGCGCGACGCCGCTAGTTGCCGTAATGCAGGATCGTTCCGCCGTCGCCGACGGCGAAAACGTCCAACGCGGCGCTGCCCCACACGCCGGACAACGCGTCCCCCGTCCCGCTCGGCGGAGTCATCGGCGACCAAGTCGAACCGTCGTAATGGAGAATCACGCTGCCGATCGGATTTCCGTTCGTGTCGTAGTTCGCGCCGACGGCAAACACATCCGCCGAGGAGCTTCCCCAAGCGCTGAACAAAGCTCCGGACGTCGCGCTGCTCGTTTCCGACCAGGCCGAGCCGTCGTATTGCAAAACCAGGCACGTGCCGATGAAGTCGTCACGCCCCACGGCGAACACGTTCGCGGAGGAGCTTCCCCAAACGCCGTAAAGCGTCCCGAAGGCCACTGTTCCGCTCGGCATCGGCGACCACCCGGACCCGTCGTAATGCACGATCGCACTGGCGGGCGCGTTCAGGTTCCCGCCGACGGCGAAAACGTCCGAGCCGGAAGTTCCCGACACGCCGAACAGCGTCACCGGCGACCCGTTGGCCATCGGCGACCATCCGGAGCCGTCGTAATGCAAAATCACGAAGAAATTATCGCCGCCGACCGCGAATACGTCGGATGGCGAACTGCCCCAGACGCTCCGCAAGAAAGTCGTCGGCGCGCCCCCGACCACCGACCACGCGGCGCCGTTGTAATGCAAAATCACGCTGTCGCCGGCGCTGTCGGTGAGGCCCACCGCGTACACGTCCGAGGGCGAGCTTCCCCAAACGCCGGCCAGGGCCGCCCCCACCGAGCTGGTCACCGTCGACCACGCGGAGCCGTCGAAATGCAAAATCACGCCGTCCGCGGCGGTTCCGACGGCAAACACGTCCGAGGCCGAGCTTCCCCAAACGCCCGACAGCGACGCTGTGGACCCGCTGTTCATCAGCGACCAGGACGGAGCGGCGTCATCGTCGTTGTCATTGTCGTTGTCATCATCATTGTCGTCGTCGTCGTTATCGTTGTCGTCATCGTCTGCCGTATCGTCGTCAGTTGACGTGTCGTCGTCAGCCGGCGAAACGTCGTCGTCGGCGGGCGACGTATCGTCATCGTCAGCCGGCGAAACGTCGTCGTCGGCGGGCGACGTATCGTCGTCGGCGGGCGACGTATCGTCGTCGATCGCGTGGTGGGCGCTGCTGCTGCCGCCGGAACTTCCGCAGGCGAAGGCGCCAAAGAGCAAAACCATCGCCAGAAAAAGACACGAAACCCAAGTGCTTCGTTTCATGAGAACACCTCCGTCGCCCTTGCGACCAACAGTGCGGTTTCCCGCCATTCTCGATTCGTTGCGCACAGTGCTTCTCACGTTTACCAAGGAGCGGTGAGGCGGTCAAGCAAACGCCCGCGGGCTTTTCTTTTTTGCAGCGATGGGCGAGAAACGATTACGATGTCGAAAAAGGGAGTCGCCGTTGCCGCAACGAATGCCGACCTGTCTGTGCGCGGCCGTGGTCGTTATCGCGGCGGCGCTCGTCGCTTGCTCCGGCGCGAACTCGCGGAGCGGCGGAGGCGGCGGGGCGGCCGACAACAGCGGCGACGACGACGACACCGGAGAAGTCAGCTACGTTTTGAACTTCGTGCCCGGCAGCGACTACGTGCTCTTCGCGAGCATCGGCGGCGGGCCCGCGCATGACGTTCAACTCGACACCGGATCGCTCGGACTTTACGTACCCCGAAGCGTCGTCGGCAGCGCGGCGCAGATCTCGGCGACCGAGACGTGCAGCATCACCTACGCCAGCAGCGGCATTACGCTCGCCGGCCACGCGGCGTCGGGCGCGGTCGCGCTGCTCGGTTCGACGCCCGCGGGCGATATCCACCCGCCGCCGGCGACCGTGGCGATGCCGTTTTGCGCCATCGACGACGCGACCTTCACCGGCGGAATGATGGGCGTCGGCTTCGGGCGGCCGGTGTCGGACCCGGGGATGAACGTTTTGCTCCAGATGGCGGACATCGCGGCGGGGACGATGCATCCGGGCTACGTGCTTTCGGCCCACGCGGCGCCGAACGTGCAGATCGGGATCACCGCGGCGCGCTCGGCGAACTTTCAGACGATTCGACTTTCGCCTTCGACCACGGGGAACGGCGACTGGCTCGCCGGTTCGCTCGTGGGCTGCGTTTCGTTGCCGGACACACCTGCGTTCGCCCCGGAATGCGGCGGGCTGCTCGTCGACACAGGCGTCGGGGAAATGATCCTCTGGGGGCCGGCCGACCCGACGCTGGGCGGCGTCGTCGCGCCGGGCCAGACCGCCGCGCCCGACGGGACCGCGGTGACGATTACGACGCAGGCCGGGGCGATGCTCGCTTACTCGTTCGTGCTCGGCGCCGGCGCCGACAGCCCGAGCGCGATCGACATCCGGGCCGCCGGCGCCTTTTCCATCAACACCGGCCGCGCACTGATCGTCGATTACGACTATCTCTTTGACGCCGAAGCGGGGCTGGTCGGCTTCCAGAAAATGTGAGGCGCCGGGCGCCGCCCAGTCCTGGGGCGTCGCCCCAGGCTGTGATAGACCGCGCCGTTGGCGCTTGTGTGGCGAATGGAGAATTGGCGACGCCGGCCGATTTCGCCATTTTCCATTCAACATTCGCCATTCCGGTTTTCGCTCCCCCAAACGTTAAATTGGCGCTTCTGGAGGCAACGCCCCAGGTCGGTCACGGCAGGTTCACCGTCGTTTCGCCCGTCCGGAACGCGAACGATTTCTCCCGCTGTTGCGCCTCGCCGCCGGACAGTTGCACCAGGGCCAGGCGCGCCGAAAACTTGTTGATCATGGTTTCGTACGTCAACGCCCAACTGGCGTTGGACGCGAACCCATCCAACACAACAGTCGCCGCGCCGGTCGCCGGATTGTAGTCGACCAACTTCGCCTGCACGGACAACTCGCGAAGATAGTCGCCATTTGCGGCGCCGCCGAACAGCCGAAAGTCGAACGACTCCAGCCCCAGAAAGGCGACCGGAAATCCCGGCCGACCGGCGACGGCGAACCGCTGCTGTTCCGGCGAGGCGTGCCGGTAATCGCGCTGCAACAGCCGCCGCGGCGGATCATACCTCAGCGTATAGCCGTGTTCCGCGTGCGTCAGGGCGGCGTCGCGCAGGCCGACCAGCAGCGCGTACACCCTCGCCCGGGTGCGCGCGTGCCTCATCGCCCGGTTCATCGCCGGGCGGTCGGCGGGGCCCAGTTCGAAGCGCGCCCAGACCGTGAAGCGCGCCCGGCCGTCGACGACGGCCAGATCGGCGACGCCGGCGCCAAGGCCGCGGCTGGCGTAACCCTGGGCGCGGTCGTAATCGACCGGATAGTCCGGATCGGGCTGCGGCGCGTCCGTAGTCAACGTGAGGCCTTGCAGCAACACCGCATAGTCCGCGAAGCCGGCGAGCCCGGCCGACGCGAGCGGAACCTCCGCCGGGGTTTTCGCCTCGTAGCCGGGCGGGTCGATCGCCAATTCGAAATCAACCGCGGCAAAGCCCAGCCGCCCGCCGCCGTCCACCGCGAAATAGCGATAATGGGCCAGCGGCGTGTCTTCCAACACGACGCCGGTCGACCAATCGCCGCCGACATTGCCCGCCGTCAGCGTCACGCCGGCGGGCGCCGCGGATGGACACGTCTGCTGATTGGGGTGCAGCGACCAATAGCTGATGCGGTGATTCAGCCGCTTCCAAGCCAGACCCAAGCCGCTGCTCACCACCGCGCGCGGACAGGCCGCGGCATGGCTGGCCGCAGGATCGTCATGCGTTGCGTTGGCGCCGCTGGCGCCGCCGCGCACAATCAGGGCGCCGGCGAGCAAAATAGACGCGGTTACGAGGAACGGAAGCCCGCGAATGCGTTTCACGGCGACGCTTCCGTCGCCTTTGGGACGAACCATGCGGTTTCCAACCAGTCTCCGTGGAGCGTTGCCGGCCGTGTGTTTCACGTCTACCAAAGCCGGATCGCAAGGTCAAGCAAAGCGATCGAGCGGCCGTCCGCCTTGGGGTTGCGTCAAGAAAGCGGGATGAGGCCCCGCCGCGGCTCGGCCGACCGTTTCCGCGCTCGCCGCCGCGCGGCTTTTCCCCGCGCCCTTGACACCGCGACCCCGCGTTGGTATTCGTAGATCGCAATCGTTGAAATTCTTTCGGGAGAATGTCAGATAATCGCCGCGTTTGTCGCGAGGGCGACGGAGGTGACCGCATGAAGACGTTCCATTGGGCCCTGTTCCTGGCGTTGACGGCGCTTCTATTGGCGGGCGCGGCCGCCTGCGGCAGTTCCAGCAGCAGCGGCGGCGGCAGCCACCCGGCGACCGACGACGACGACAATGACGACGCGGCCGACGACGACGACAACGACGACGCGGCCGACGACGACAATGACGACGACCTGTCGCCCGACGACGATGACGACAACGACGATAATGACGACAACGACGATAATGACGACAACGACGATAACGACGACAACGATGATAACGATGACGACGACGATAACGACGACCTCACGCTTTCCTGGTCGGCGATGACCGGCATATCCAACCAGCAGTTGAATAGCATTTGGGGAGACTCGGCCTCGGACGTCTTCATCGCCGGCGGCTCCGGCGAAATTCTGCACTACGACGGCGCGACCTGGTCGCCGATGAACAGCGGCACGACGTCGGCGTATCTTTCCGGCATTTGGGGAGCTTCGGGTTCGGACGTGTTCGCCGTCGGAACCGACGGGACGCCCAGCATGGCCGTGCTCCTGCACTATGACGGCTCTTCCTGGTCGACGATGACCAACCCCATGACCGACTCGGCCATCGTGACGAGCGTTTGGGGAACCTCGCACGCAAACGTGTACGCCGGCGGACTCGACGCGACCACCGACTACACGTTGATTCTGCATTATAACGGTTCCTCGTGGTCGTCGGTCGCCAACACGTTCGTAACGGAGTTGACCGGCTTCTGGGGGACCTCTGCGGCGAACGTTATCGCGGCCGGTGAAGGCGCCATTCTCCGCTATGACGGCTCCTCCTGGACGGCGATGGAAGAGAACATCACGCCGTTCTTCGCCGCCGTTTGGGGCGCCGGCAATGCGCAGGTCTTCTGCGTGGGCGCAAGCAACAACAGCGATACGGGCGGCGCCGTGTGGATCTACGACGGGTTCTCCTGGTCGGCGCTCGCCGACTGGACCCCGGCGATGTTGACGGGCGTGTGGGGAAGCTCGGCGTCAGACGTCTTCGCCGTGGGCTACAACGGCGAAATTTTCCACAGCGCCAACGGCGCCGTTTGGGTGGCGATGGACAGCGGCGTCACCGACGACCTTTACGCCCTGTGGGGCGATTCGGGCTCGGATGTCTTCGCCGTCGGCGACAACGGCACGATCCTGCACTACGGCTACGGCGGCGACGACGACGACGACACGGCCGCCGGCGCTTGCTGCGACCGGTACAATTACTGCTACAACGACACAATGTCCGATTGCTCCGACAACATCGGCGGCGATTGGTTCAACGGCCAGACGTGCTCCAGCTTCTCCTGCGGCACGCAAACCGGCGCCTGCTGCGTGTCGCCCGGCCATTGCGACGACGGCGAGACGCAACCCCAATGCGCCGCCCAAAGCGGAACGTGGACCGGCGACAACGCCTGCGCGTTTGTGTCGTGCTAGCAACGCGCGGCCCGGGCCGTCTTGACCGAAAATAACGCGCCCACCATACTCCGCGCGATGAAAAATCCGCCCGAACGAAACCGGTCGATTCCGCAGCGCATCGTGCACATCGACCGCTGGATCTCGGAACTGGCCTGCTGGCTTTGGCGCGAGACGAAGCCGATCGAAACGTGGCGCGTTTCGTCGTCCGAAGCCGATATCGCGGACCGGCCGATCGGCCTGGGCGACGCCTGGCCTACCCTCAAGGGCGTGGTCTGGTTTTCCGCGGGCGAGATCGAGGCGCCGGCGGATTGGCCGATCGAACAGACGCGGCTGGTCCTCGATTTTGGCGGCGAGGCGCGCGTTTTCATAGACTACGGCGACCGCCTCCGCACTTTGGCAAGCGATCCGTTTCACGGTTCGCTTTACGTTGAAGGTCGCCGCTTTTCGCTTCGCGCGGAAGCCGTCGCGCGCGGGCTCGAAGGCCGGCCGAACCGCGACGCGCGGCTCACCACGGCTTATCTCGGGCGGCTCGAAGGCGAACTCGCCGAATTTCTGGCCGAGCTCGAGGTGCTGGCGGACGGCATCAAAGCGATCGCCGGGCACGAAGCCGTGCCCTCGCTGCTGGCGCTCGCCGAGTGGGAACTGGCGCACTTGCCGTGGCCCACGGAAACGCGCCCGTTTCTCGAGCGCATGGCCGACTACCCGGAGACGCTGATTATCTGGGACCGGCTCGTGGAGCCCGTGCCCAATCCGCGGCCGCTCGCGAACGTACATCGCGAGGCGCTCGTGGCCGCACGCGCGCGCCTGGTCGAGGGCCTCGCCGCCGTGCGCGCCCGCTGGCCGAAGATCGGAAAGATCAAAGCAGCCGGCCACGCGCACATCGATTATGTCTGGCTCTGGCCGCGGGATGAGACGATCCGCAAGGCGCTGCGCACGTTCGGGACGCAGTGCCTGCTTCTGGACCGCAATCCGGCGTTCCGCTTCTCGCAATCGCAGGCGTGCCTTTACGCCGATATCGAGGAGCACGACCCCGCGCTTTTCGCCGAGATCGCCCGCCACGTGCGCGAAGGCCGCTGGGAGCCGATCGGCGGCATGTGGGTCGAATGCGACACGAACATGCCCGCGGCCGAGGGCTTCAACCGGCAATTTCTCTACGGCCAGGGCTATTTCCGCACGCGCTTCGGCGTCACGTGCCGCACCGCGTGGCTCCCCGACACGTTCGGCTTCGGCTCGGCGCTGCCGCAACTGCTGCGCGCGGCGGGCATGGACGCGATGTTCACCATCAAGGTCGATTGGTCGGAAACCGATTTAATGCCTGACAACATCTTCCGCTGGCAGGGCAACGACGGCACGCGGGTGCTCGTGCACACGTACAACGGCCCCGGCCAGGAAGGCTACAATCTCGACCTCCGCGCACAGGGCGCCGCCGAGATTTGGCGCTTTTTCAAGAATAAGGATATCCACGACGAATCGATCGTCTCCTACGGCTTCGGCGACGGCGGCGGCGGACCGACGCCCGAGCAGGTCGAACGCGTCGAGGCGATGAACCGCCTGCCGGTTGTGCCCGCGGTCGAGTTGTCCTCGGTCGAAGGCTTCTTCGATCGGCTGCGCGAAGAAACCAAAGACAAAATCTTGCCCGTCTGGCGCGGCGAGATGTATCTCGAATGCCACCGCGCGACCCTCACCACGCAGGGCCGCACCAAAGCCCTCATGCGCCGCGGCCAGGCCGCCCTCGCCGCCGCGGAACTGCTCGAAGGGCTGTGCTGGATGGCCGGCGGCAGCGACGGCCGCGACTACGGGCCGGAATGGCGAACGCTGCTGCGAAGCCAATTCCACGACGCCCTGCCCGGCTCGTCAATTCGCGAGGTCTACATCGAGGCCGAGCAAGAGCTTAGCGACGTGCTCGCCGCCGCCGACGCGGGCTGCGATCAGGCGCTTCGCGACCTCGCCGCGCGCGTGGCCCCGGGCGCGACTCCGGGCGTCTTTGCCGTGGAAACGGCCGGCTCCGCCGCGCCGAATCTCAAGCTGTCGCTGAAAGCGACCGACGCGGAATCCGCAACCGCCCTCGCCGCCCAGCCCGCGGCCGATGGCGGCTGGGTGCTGTCGTCGCCGCTGGGTCTGCGGCCCCTCGAAGCGCGTTTTGTTGCGCGCCCGCCCGCGCCGGCGCCGCTTTCGGCCGCTGCGCGGCGGCTCGAAAACGATCTCGTTACGGTTCGGTTCGACGACTTGGGGCGGATCGCTTCGATTTGGGATAAGCGCCGCAAGCGCGAAACGCTCGCGGGCCCCGGCAACCAGATTTGGGCCTACAAAGACCGCACGCGTTTGTACGACGCGTGGGATATCGAAGCGAATTTCGATCTCGGCGGCGCCGAAATCGTCGATCTCGAATCCATGGAACTCACCGAACGCGGGCCGCACCGCGCCGAGATCGTCGTCAAGCGACGCTTCGGCGAAAAGAGCCGGCTGACCCAGCGCTATCGCCTTTGGGCCGACTCCGCCCGGCTCGATATCCACACGACGATCGAACTCGGCGACCGCCGCACGTATCTGCGCGCCCTTTTTCCATTTGCCGTGCTTGCCGACTACGCGACCTTCGACCAGGCCCTGGGCGTGACGCGCCGGCCCGTCGATGAAAACACGAGTTGGCAGCGCGCGCAGTTCGAGAGCGCCGCGCACCGCTTTGTCGATCTCTCCGAGGCCGGCTTCGGCGCGGTCCTGGCGAACGACGGCAAATACGGCCATTCCGCGAAAGGCAACGTGCTAACGATCAGCCTCGTCCGCGGGCCGACCTTCCCCGATCCGTTCGCGGACGAAGGTCGCCAAACTTTCACTTACTCGATTCTACCGCACGACGGCCGTTGGTGGTCGGACGAAGTATTGGGCGAGATCGACGGCCTCGCCGGCGCCGCACGGGCCATCGCCTGCCGCGGCGGCGACGCGAGTTGGCGGCCCATCGCGTGGGACGGCCTCTCCCTCCGCGCCCTCGCCTTCAAGCGCGCCGAAAACGGCGCCGGCCGCGTGCTGCGGGTCGCCGAGGCCTGCGGCGCGCGCGGCGAACTGGATTTGCGCCTCGCCGCGGGCTTCGTCTGCGACGGCGAGGTGAATACGCTCGAAGAATCCGTCGCTCCTACGGACCGCGTTTTTACCCCTTTCCGCATGCGATCGTGGGGGATCAAGAAGGCCTGAAAGGGCGTCGAGCAGAGCCGATCGTGTGCGCCGCCGGCGACTGTTTTACCCAATTATCCCAGAGCGCCTCGAAGCGCGCTCGACCGCCGCAGCGCCGGCGGTGTATAGTGGCGCCCGGCGAGAAGCGAGGCGCGGGATTGCTCCGACTGACCAAACGAATTCGCGCACGGGCGCGCTGGTGGCGGCCACGGCTGGCTGCGGCGCTGCTCGGGCTGGCGCTGGGCGCGCTGCTGGCAGCCGCCGCGGGCCTGACGGCGGCGCGACACTGGTCGGCCGGGGCGGTGTGGGCGCGGCGGTGGGTTGCGCCGGATTGCCGGACGGAAGGCGATCCCCTGTTGCAGCGCGACGATTGGCTGGGCTCGGCGCTGACGAAAAACGCGGCGACGCGCGAGCGCTGCCGGGTCGACGGGCGCGAATTGTACGACGTGTGGCTGCACACCGACGCGCTGGGCCGGCGCGTCACGCCGCAAACGGCCGCGACGCCCGAGTCGTTCGTCGCGATTCTCGGCTGCTCGTTGGCGTTCGGCATGGGGTTGCGCGACGACGAAACGATCGCGGCGCGATTGGCGCGAACTGAGGCGGGGCGCACGGCGACGGTTTACAATTACGGTGCGCCGGGCTGGGGGCCGAACGAGATCCTCGCGCTTTTAAGCAGCCCGGAATTCGCGGCGGGCGTCAAGGAGCGACGCGGCGCGGCGGTGCTCGTTTACCATGACGGCATGATCGCGCGCGCCATCGGCAGTCTCGCGTGGCTGCGGTGCCAGAAATATCCGATTCCCTGCTACGAGATCGACGCCGCCGGCCGTCTGACGCGCGCGGGCCTGATGGATTGGGACCGCCCGCCGCGCACGCACTACTCGCCGGCGGAGGCCGCCGTGCACCGCACGTACATGATGCCCGGCTACGACTGGCCGCCGGCCGCGCGGCCGGCGGTCGCCCGTTTCGCCGCGCAATTGATCGAGGAGGCCGCCCGCGCATTTTTGCAACGCTTCCCAACCAGCGAATTTTACCTGGCGGTTTATCCCGAGAATTACGCGCGCGGAATGCGGCTGTATTTCGCGCCCGACGGCCCTGTCCAATTGCTTGACTTGTCCCACGCTTTCGACAATTACCGCCGCGAGGATATGATGATTCCCATCGACGGCCATCCGTCCGCGCTTGCCGCCGGCGTTTTCGCCGAGGCGCTCGCCAAGGCGCTGGCTCGGCGGCAGGCGGCGCGCCCGGGGCCGGTCTGAAGACCGGGCTCCTTGCGCCAAATCCGACCCCCGGATTCCGCGCTGCGATCGCGAATGACTTTCACCGGCCCCCCCGCCCAAAGGTCCGGATCTCGATGAGTCGCTCAAGTCCGCGCAGCCACACCTGCAGCCCGAATTCGAAGAGCCCGTCCTGATTGTCGTCGGCCACGTGGTTGGCGAGTTTGCTGAGGCTCGGGAACTCGCCCGGCGGCAGTTCCCGAAAATACTGGCGCGCCCCCGCGAGCAGTTCGCGGCGCGTCACCCCCAGGGCCTCGGCGGCAAGGGTGATCCGGGCTTCGTCGGAGGCGAACTCGGTCACCAGGTTGTTCATGTGGTACGCCGCGCGGGCCGCATCCCGCCCGGTCAAGCCGGCGGAAAGGAGGATGCGCAGGGTGGTCTCGATGTGGCGGAGCCGCCGCGGCCCGGCCGGCATCGTGGCGGACAACAGGCGCGCCGCGTCGCGGTGTTTCTGCAGGCCGCGGCGCAGGCGGCGGGCCTTGTCGAGAAGCTGCTGCTGCCACGTCCGGCCGGCGCATTCGACGGCGATTTCGCCGCTGATCTCGTCGGCGAGCAGGGTCAGCAGTTCCTCTTTGTCGCGCACGTGGCGGTAGAGCGAGGCGGCTTTGACGCCCAGCCGTTCGGCGAGGCTGCGCATCGTCAGGCTGTCGAGGCCGGCTTCATCGAGCAGGACGAGCGCCGTCGCGACAATCTGCGCGCGGTCGAGCGGCGCCCGCTTTCGGGCGCGCGGCGAATTGCGGTAGGGGACAATGCTCACGGCCAACCTCCGCGGCAAATTTACCACGGCGGTCTTGACAGGGCAACCGGGTTCACCTAAGCTAACGGTGTTAGCTATTCACGATGCCTGTTAGTTCGGCGGGCGTCGCGGGCGCGAAAGGAGCCGGCCATGACGACCCAACCGAAGGCTTACAAGGGAATCGCGATGGAGGGCGTCATCGCCTCCTGGTACGCGAAAAACACGAAAGGCGACATCCGCGACGTTCTCGTTTGCGCAAAATCCGTCGCCGCGCGGCTGCCGGCGGGCGGCGCGGTCTTGGAAGCGGCGCCGGGGCCCGGATACCTGGCGATCGAAATTGCCAAACTGGGCGACTTTCGCATCTCCGGCCTCGACATCAGCAAGTCGTTCGTCCGCATCGCGGCCGAGAACGCGCGGGCGGCCGGCGTGGCGATCGACTTCCGCCAGGGCAACGCCTCGGAGATGCCGTATGCCGACAACTCCTTCGATTTCGTCGTCTGCCGGGCCGCGTTCAAAAACTTCGCCGACCCCGTGGGCGCGCTCAACGAGATCCACCGCGTGCTGAAGCCGGGCGGCCAGGCCTCGATTTTCGATCTCCGCAAAGACGCCTCGCGCGAAGAGATCTACGCCGAGGTCGACGAGATGAAGATGTCGCGCTGGAACTCGTTCTTCACGAAGTTGACGTTTCGGTTCATGCTCCTGAAGACCGCCTACACAAGTGACGCGGTCCAGCGGATGGCCGCCGCGAGCCGCTTCGGCGCCGGCGAGATTGTGCAAAGCGGCATCGGTTTCGACTTGCGGCTCACGAAGCGCTAGATCGCATGCGCGCCCGCAAGGCCAGCAACACCGCGCAATTTGCCGCGTTCAACCGTGCGCTGGCGAACCTCGCCCCCGAGGTTCCGGGCTTCGCGGACCCGATAGCGGCGCAGTTGCTCGCTCCGGCTTGGCGGCGGCAGGTGGACCGCGCGGCGCGGCGGCTGCCCGCCTCGCCGTATCCGTTTTGGGCGCCGCGCGGCCGGCCACGACCCAACGCGGCCGACGGTCTGGCTGTGGGAAGGCGTGACGATGTGCCTCGCGCCCGAAGATGTCGCCCGGACAATGGCCGATATTCGCGCGATCTCCGCCCCGGGCAGCCGGCTCGCGCTCACTTATCTCAAGAAAATGCGCTTGTCGCTCGGCCGGCGGCTGTCGCTCCTGTTGTTCGGCGTGATGACCGGCGAGCCGAGGCGTTCGTCCTTCGCGCCCGCGGAATTCGACGAATTGGCTCGTTCCGCCGGCTGGGGGGCGCTCGCGGATTCGGGCATCGAAGACTGGAAACGCGATCAATTTTCGCCGGAGGCTGCTTGGTTTCGCCAACGATTCGCCCAACCGCAGGCAGCGACGCGACCGGGTCTGGCCGTTCATGCCTATTGTGCGCGAATTAACCCCTTTACGCGGCGTCTCGATTCCGTGATAATTCGGTCCAGCGCAATTTCATTCTTTCTGACGGCTGGAGGTATTCCGATGAAACGGGGCAATTGGCTTCCAATTTTTCTGTTGGCCGCAGTGTTGCTTGCCTGCGCCGTCGCCTGCGGCAGTTCCAGCAGCAGTTCAAGCCGCCGCTCTGCCGTCGATGACGACAACGACGCGACGGACGACGATGACGACGCCTCGCCCGTCGATGACGACGCTTCGCCGGTCGACGATGACAACGACGACGACGCCTCGCCCGTCGATGACGACGACGACAACGACACGACGGACGACGACGACGACGCCTCGCCCGTCGATGACGACGACGACAACGACACGACGGACGACGACGACGACGCCTCACCCGTCGATGACGACGACGACAATGACACGACGGACGACGATGACGACGCTTCGCCCGTCGATGACGACGACGACAATGACACCGTCGACGATGACGATGACAACGATGACGATGACAACGATGACGACGACAACGACGACAACGACGACAACGACACCGTCGATGATGACGACGACAACGACGACAATGACAATGACAATGACAACGACAACGACGACAACGATGACGACAACGACGATGACAACGACACCACGCCGTCCTGGTCGCCGATGTCGACCGGAATGGCGGGCTCAGGGAATCTGGCCGCGGTTTGGGGAAGTTCGGCCGCCAACGTGTTCGCCGTGGGGAACGACCCGACGTCCAATCTCGCGCTGATCCTGCAGTACGACGGATCGTCGTGGTCGTCGATGGCGCCCGGCGTGACCGACACGGCGAATTTGCGCTGCGTGTGGGGCAGTTCCGCCACGAACGTGTTCGCCGTGGGTCAGGACATAACTTCGTTTTCGGCGCTGATCGTGCAATACGATGGGGCGTCCTGGTCGCCGATGACGACCGGCCTGACGGACCAGGCGGCGTTGGCCGGCGTGTGGGGCAATTCGGCCGCCGACGTATTCGCCGTGGGGCAGGATGCGGACGACGGACTCGCGCTGATCATGCAGTACGACGGTTCGTCGTGGTCGCCGATGATCGCCGGCCTGACGGACGAGGCGCAGTTGGTCAGCGTTTGGGGAAGCTCCGCCACGGACGTCTTCGCGGTGGGGTACGACGGGACCTCATTTTCCCCGCTGATCTTGCACTTCGACGGTTCGTCGTGGTCGCCGATGACGACCGGAACGACGGACAACGGGAGCTTGAAGGCCGTTTGGGGAAGTTCGGCCGCCGACGTGTTTGCCGTGGGGGTCGACCTGACTTCATTTCACGCGCTGATCCTGCACTACGACGGTTCGTCGTGGTCGTCGATGACCAGCGGCGTGACGGGCTTTGCGACGTTGGGGGGCGTCGGCGGCAGTTCCGCCGCGGACGTGTTCGCCGCGGGAGCGAACATCACGGCCGATCTCGCGTTGATTCTGCACTACGACGGTTCGTCGTGGTCGTCGATGACCACCGGCGTGACGGACCATGCGGAATTGGCAGGCATTTGGGCTGCCTCGCCCACGAACGTGTTCGCGGTTGGGGAGGACACGGACTCCCAATCCGCGTTGATCTTGCACTACGGCTACTGATATGGTTTTGCGCGACGATATCGATCCGGGCCCGATCGCGATTCCCTGCGGGCGAAGCCGTAGGCGATTGACGTCGACATTCAAGGCGCAGGACCGTTATTCACAGTGACCGCGATAAGGAGATGCGCATGCGAAGCTCAAGTTGCGGACTGCTGCTGACTCTCCTCGTTCTCTTGGCTGCGGGATGCGGAACCGGAGCGATGGCGGGCGCCGCCGCGTCGCAGACCTCAGAACAGAGCGGCAATCCCGCCATGGAGCAACGCGAGGAGGCGGCCCTCGGCGTGCGGTTCCTTTGCCCAGTTGGCTGGCAGCGGATCGACAAGAGCGCTCCCGGCGCCAAGGCTCTCGTGTTCAGCCCATCGCCGAGCGACATCCTCCCACGAATTTCGATACTGGCGCTTCCGGGCGCCGTCAGCCTTGAAATCCGCGAGGCGGGGATCATGAAAGTGGTTGGTTCGAAGCACCATCGAGTGCGTCTGGAAAAGACAACGGTGCTCGGCCGGCCGGGCGCAGTCTTGGAGTATTCCACCGAGGTCGAGCCGCCGCACCGGACCATCGAGTACGGCGTCCATGTCGGCGACAAGTTCTACATCTTCCAATTCGCGGCGGCTGCCGACGCGTGGCCCAAACTCGCTCCCATGTTCAAGGCGGCGTTCGACAGCATCGAATTGTCCGATGTTGCGCCGCCGCCGCTGCCGCCAAACGAGAGTTCGGTGATGGTCCCCATGCGAGATGGCGTGCGGCTCGAGACGCACGTGGTGTTGCCGCCGGCGATGGCAGCCGGCCAAAAGGCGCCCACGCTCCTCGTCCGCTCGCCGTACTACGCGCATTACGCACCCGATGCCGGATATGGCTTCGATGCCTGGCGTCCCTTCACGAAAGAGGGATATGCACTTGTGTTCCAAGCGGTTCGCGGGACCGGCAAGTCCGAGGGCGAGTTGCGGCCGATGAGCCAGGAGTTTGCCGACGGGCAAGATGCCGTTCGCTGGATCGCCAAGCAGCCCTGGTCGAATGGCGCGGTCGGCACGTTTGGCGCGTCTTACGCCGGGTTCGCCGCGGTGGCGGCAGCGGTCGACACCTCGGAAGTCAAACTGGTGATCGCCGATGGGGCGCCGAGCCGCGCCTTTGAGACCTGGCCGGCGACGCAGAACGGTATGATTAAGGGGCAACTCGTATGGTGGGATCGGTTCGTAAAGGGCCACGAGAACCTTCAGGAGGATCCCAAGTACAATCGCACGATCACGAATTCCCGGCCGGTTCGCGACCTGGACACAGCGATATTTGGCGAGCGAGACCCGGTGTGGCGCGCGGCTTTGCCATTCATGGACCGGCGGTCGGAGTACTGGGACAACTGGAGCCTTACCGGCAAACTTGCGCGGATCTGCGCGCCCGTGCTCACTTTGCAGGCGAAGAACGAGTATACCTCGGATGGTCTCGATACGTTCCTGGCGCTGCGCGGGAATTCGTGCAGCGAATCGGTCCGGGCCGCCCACAAGTTCATCCTGCACGCCGGCGATCATGGCGACGCCGTCAATCATCCGTTCGCGCCGGGACCGGCTGGAGAAATCATCCGCAGTTACGTGAAGAGATATCTCAAGGACGAGTCGGCCGCGGTTGACGCCGCGCCGATCCACTACTTCGTCCAGAATGCAAACGAGTGGCATACGTCGGATCGCTGGCCGCTCGCCGCCAAGACGAACACGTATTTTCTCGACGGCAGCAGCGTACGCCTGATCGATCGGCCCAAGGGGCATCCGGCGCATTTCGGCAAGCTCGCCGCCAGCCAGCCAGGCAACGAGGCGGTTGTCAGTTATACGTTCGACCCGGCGAAAGACGACTACTGCGATCCCAATGTTTTGTCCGAACGCCTGGCCTTCGAAACCCCGAAGCTCAGCGCGCCTCTCGATGTTGCGGGGCGAGCGGAATTGGTCCTGTTTCTCAAAATCGACACGCCCGACGCCGACATTTTCGCGGTTCTGCTCGACGGCTCGAATCGGCCGGTCGGGCAAGGCGTCGGCCTGCGCCTGCGCTTCCGCAACTCGATGGCCAAGCCCGAACCGATGCGGCCGGGCGAAGTCGTAGAGATTCACTTGCCGTTCAACGTCGCCGCATTTCGTTTCGAGGCTGGTTCGCCCATCCTTGTCACGATCAGGAGCACCACCTGCGGCCTCTCGGCGAATCCAAACACCGGCGGCTCGATGACGGACGAAACCGCGACGCGCCCGGTCCATGTGCAAGTGCTGACCGGTCCCGATCATCCGTCGCGGATTAGTTTGCCGACGTTATGATGACTCTCGTCTAGTTTGCGGTCGTCCGCACGCACGCGACGCGCGCGCAATTGCCGAAGCTGACTTCGGTGCTGTAGATGTCGGCCGTGCCGAAGGCGATAAGCCACGCGCGCGGGACGCCCGCGTTGACGAGCTGCGTTGACGACCAATACCAGTCGATCGGCCCCGCCAGCTCCGGCGACCAGTACGCGCCGTCCGGCCCGGGGCCCTTTCTTTCCGGACATCCCTTGCACGAGTCGGCCTTCCAGCAATCGAATTTCCGGCACGAATTCGTCACGCCGCAGGAACCGGCGGTTTGCGTTGCGGCGCAGCCGCGAATCAGGTACCGCAGTTCGTCGATCGTCGGCAGATGCCAATCGTTGCGGCCGCCCACGGTCAATTTCGCGCAAAACGCTTTCGCCTCGTCCCACGTCATCTGTTGGCCCGGCGAGGTCGTCTGCCACGTCAGTCCCGAAAGGGGGTCGTCCCACCGATCCTTGGGCGCCGGAGGCGCCGGCGAAGCGTCCGTGTTTGCGGCGGGCGCCGGCGAGGCGTCCGCGTCGGCGGGCAGCGGCGAGACGTCCAAGTTGACGGGCGCCGTAAGCGCGGGCGCGGCGCCTTCGCCGCCGTACGAAAGCGCCAAACCCACGGCCAGGCAGAGCGCCGCGAACAACACGGTCAAATGAAGCCGGCTCATTCTTCCTCCGTTGCGCCGGTCGGCGGACCGACCCCTGGTCAAGCGCGGATCAAGCGCCCGGGAACAACGCGTGAAGGATCTGCAAGACCGCGACGATCTCGTCGCGCAGTTTGGTCGGATTGGCGTCGTGGTACGCCGCGCCGAAGTCGATTTCCAGCAGGGGCGTGTCCGGAATCAACGCCGGCAACCCCAGCGCCTGCAGCAGCGGATTCAAATAGGACAATTTGAACGGCTGCGGCACGCCCGGATCGGTGTCGTACGGCGTGTATTCCAGAAAGCTGTTCGCCAGATGCTGGAAGACGCCTTGCGCCGCCCAGGCGACTTTGTCGGCGCCGGCGTCGAGCGCGCCAAACGGCGGCACGACGAGCGGTTCGTTCGCGTCCCACTTGTGGTTGCCGTTGAGGTCGGCGTAACCGAGCACTTCGGTGGCGACGTCGCCGCTGTCCTTCGTCATCCAACTGTAGGTTTCGGAGGCGTGCAGCCAGCCGAGGCCGGTCATCAACCCCGCCGCCTGGAAGGGCGCGCCGTTGTCGGTCAGCGTGAAAAAATCGGGGAACAGCGGGTTGTCGAACAGTTCCAGCGCCAGATTCACGATGTCGCCGATCACGAGGTCGATCGACTGGCTGAAGTCGATTTTCGTGAACGCGAAAAGCACGCCCAATTCGAAGTCGAGGTTCAGCGTCGTCAGGTGCGAAAGCAGGCCGCCGATCGCGCCGGACCAGGCCTCGGCCGCGACGGCGTCGGTCAGGTCGAAGTTGCCGGCGGGCGCGGCGACTTGCTGAAAGTTGAAGATGATCGGCAGACCGGCGAGCGGATAAATCATGTCCGGCGCGTTCGCGCGCACCCATTCCGCCTGCACGATCGCGTCGTTGGCGGCGTTGAGATAGGAGTTGCCGAGCATGATGTTGACCATGTCGTCGATGAAGCTCTGGCCGGTCTGCGGCTCGCCTTTCGTCGGCGGCTGGTAGCCCGCGATCGCCGCCGTGATGTAGGTGACCAGCAGCGACAGCGTGTTGCACTGCGTCGAACAATCCGCCAGCGTCAGACCGTAGCGGCAGTTCGCGGCGTTTGGGTCGAGCGCCAGTCCCTGCTGAAATTGCTCCGCGGCCAACGAGCCCTCGGCCGACAGCACCGAGGTCTTGCCCGCGTCGCAGGAGGGTTGGGCCGGCGAAGGCGAACTGTCGTCGTCGGCCGGCGAACCGTCGTCATCCGCCGGCGAACCGTCGTCGTCCGCGGGACGGGTCGCGCTGCTGGAACTGCCGCCGCCGCAGGCGAACGCGAACATCCCCAACGCGGCAGCCAACGTGAACGCCAGGAAAATGCGCCGGAAGGACATCAACAAACTCCATTGCAATCGAATGTACGATCGAGTCCTAGAATAAAAGTCTTCGCGGGCGCGCGCAACAGGGAGTTACGAGTTACGAGTCACGAGTTACGAATTGCGAATTGCGAGCGCCCCCCACCTCTTTTTGCGTCAGACGGCGTCAGGGGTCGAACGAGGAATGACGGGTTGAGTATGCAACTCGCAACTCGTAACTCGCAACTCGTAACTCGCGACGCATCGCCCGCCCGTTTGCGATTTCGCGTTCCGTCCGGTATGTTTCCGGAAAACAAGGCACGGAGAGCGCCATGCGTCGATGGCTGGTTTATGCGGTTGTTCTGGGCCTCGCCCTCAGTGCTTGCGCCAATGGAAACGGCAAGCCGGCTTCCTCCGACCAGGCCAAGGCGGCGGGCGACAAAGCCGTCCCGACGCCGACGGCCACGGCGCTGGCGAAGCCCGGCGACGCCGGCGACGGCTCGATCATCATGGTCAACGGCCGGGCGATTTCGCCGGTCGGCTCCATGCGGAACGTCTTGGATTACCCCAGCAAGATTTTGCCCCTGCCCAACGGGAATCTGGCGATCTCGTCCTTGCGCAGCCCGGGCGTGACCATCATCGACGGCGCGACCTTCGCCGAGGTGGATCATTTCGCGGTTCCCGCGACGTTCGTCGGCCTCGCGGCGAATGCCGCCGGCGACAAGTTGTGGGTGAGCGGCGGCGGCGCGCAAGTCGTCTACGAATACGACATCAGCACCGGCTCGCCGGCGCTGCTGCAAACGATCGGCAGCCAATTGATCCCCGCCGGCCTGGCGGTGACGCCCGACGAAACGAAATTGCTGGTCTGCGATTCCTGGGGCTCGGGCGTGCAGATCTACGACCTGGCGACCGGCGCCGCGACCGCGGTCGCGCCGACGAATATGTATCCGTACGCCATCGCGCTCTCGGCGAGCGGCGCCGAAGCGTACGTTTCGAACTGGGGCGGCTCGTCGGTCACGATTATCGACGTGGCCACGGCCCAGCGCGTGGCCGAAGTGACCGTCGGCTCGCATCCGGCGGGCCTGGCGTTGTCGCCGGACGGGACGCGGCTGTACGTCGCCAACGCCGACGGCGACTCGGTCAGCGCGATCGACGTGACGACGCGGCAGGAAATCGCGGAATACCCCATCTTCGACGGCGCGGCGATGACGGCGACCTCGCCGGTGGATGTCGCCGTTGCGAGCGACGGCGCCACGCTGTATGTCGCCGCCGCCGGCCTGAACGCGGTGGTGGTGATGAATGCGGCCGGCGGCGCGATCGCCGGCATGATCCCGGCCGGCTACTACCCGAGTTCCGTCGCCGTCGATTCCGCCCGCAGCGTGCTGTACGTCGGCAACGGCAAGGGCGGCGGCATTCCGGGCGCCGAGCCGCCGCCGGGGGTCGACATGGGCGGCACGCTGCAGAAGATCGACCTTCCGAATGCGGCGCAACTCGCCGAATGGACGACGGCGGTCAACGCGAATCTGACGCGCACGTCGCTCTTTTGGGAATCGTTGTCGTTCGACAGCCCGATTCCGACGCAACGCGGCGTGCCTTCGCAGCAAATCAAACGGGTCGTGTTCATCATGAAGGAAAACAAGACCTACGATGAAGTGCTCGGCGACATGACGGGCACGGAAGCCGACCCGTCGCTGCTCGAATTCGGCCAGGCCTATACGCCCAACACGCACGCGCTCGCGACGCAATTCACGAACATGGACAACTATTATTCCGAGGCCAACATCAGTCTGCAGGGCCACATGTGGGCGTCGCTGATGTATTCCAACGATTACGAGGAGAAGAACTGGGCGATGACGTTCAATCGCCAACCGCTGTCGAACGCCGAGCCCGCGACGCGCAGCCGCAAAGGCAGCCTGTGGGAAACGATGCTGAAAAACAACGTCACATTTCGCGTGTACGGCGAAGTGCTGACGATGGGCGATTTCGCCGAGATCGCGCCGGAGGTCGATTTCCTGTACGGCTTCTGGAACCAGCAAATCTCCGACGTAACCAAGGCGAACGAAATCATCCGCGAGTGGAAAGCCGGCGTCTGGCCGCAATTGGTGTACATCAGCCTGCCGAACGACCACACCCTCGGCTCGCAGGCCGGCGCGCCGACGCCGCAATATTACGTCGGCGACAACGACGCGGGCCTGGGCCTGTTGCTCGACTACATCACGCACAGCGACCATTGGGCGGAAACCGCCGTTTTCGTGATCGAGGACGACCCGCAATCGGGCGCCGATCACATCGATCCGCACCGCAGCATTTGTTTGGCGATCTCGCCCTACGCCAAACACGGGTACACCTCGCACGTGTTGTATTCGATGTCGTCCCTCTGGCTGACGATCGAGATGATCCTCGGCCTGCCGTCGTTGACCGTTTACGACGACAACACCAGCCCCATGTACGACGCCTTCACCACGACGCCCGACCTGGCGACGTTCGCCACCGTCCCGAATCCGACCCCGCTGGCGTACAACGCGGCGGGCGCTCCGCTCGGCGACTACGCGGCGCACCAGAATTGGGATGTGCCGGACCAGGTGCAGCGGCTGGGCGAAATGCTGTGGGCGATCATGAAGCCGGGCGTGCCGTGGCCGGCGCAGTATTCGGTCGATTCGTATGCGGCGGCCGCCGGCGACGAGGAAGACGCCGCCGAGGCGCGCGCGTCGTACCTGAAAAGCATCCGCCTGGCGCAGCAGTACGCGCTGACCCACGGCCTCTGGGACGGCAAGCGCCTGCCGACCATCAACGAGACGGCTGGGCAACCCGCCCGCTGACCGGGGCCTCAAAATCCGTGAGGTTTCGGCGACTCTTCTCTCTCGCGCCACGGGTGTTCTCGGGAATCGGACGCGCATTTCGCGGCTGCCGTCACAGAACATAACGCGAATTTTGATATTGCTCTTCCGTTCTCGGGCGCCGCGGCATCGGATCGAAGGTTGAAAAGTTTTCACACTTTGTGAAAACTTTTCACATCGCGGTGGAAAATCGTTTTCAATATGTCGCATAACTATTTGGATCAAAAGAGGAAAAGGGCACAGCCCGGCGCGCAGATTTGGCACGCAATATGCAAAGACTTTTCAAGGACAAATAACATGGCGACGGAATCGCGGCGAGGCAGTTGGCAGCGGATCGGCATGGTGGGCCGCGATTGTTGAAAGGAGGCGCTCCGTGAAGGCATATGTGGCAATGGCGGCGGCAATTTTCGCAATTGGAATCGCTGTCGTGCTGCAAATCGGCTCACCGGCAGAGGCGCTGGAGGCCACGCGGATGACAACGGCGGCCGGGGCGGCGGTCCCGTGGAGTCTGGCGGCGCCGTCCCGCGGACGCGCCGGGGATTGCCGCGAGGAAAATTGCTGGTGGGGATGTTGCGATGCGAACGGCGCTTGCCAGCTCGGCACGGCGGATGATGTCTGCGGCATCCAGGGAATGGCGTGCACCAATTGCGCGGCAAACGGCTACTACTGCGGCCCGCAGCAGGTTTGCGCGGCGGGCGTGCCGTGCACGGTCGGTTGCAATGACGGTTGTTGCGATGCGTTTGACGAATGCCGCCAATTCCAAGGCGACCGCTACTGCGGTGTCGACACCGGGCCGTGCACCAACTGCGCCGGCGAGGGAAAGGGCTGCGGCTACAATCTGGGCGTTTGCACGACGGGCCCATGTACCCAAGCGACGTGCCCCTACGGCTGCTGCGACGCCGGCGGGCAAGGCTGCCTGCCTGGCACGGACGACAACGCTTGCGGCTTCAATGCGCAGACCTGTCAAACGTGCCCCGCGGGGCAACAGTGCATTGCCAATGTTTGCCAGACGCCGTGTTCGCCGGCCATTTGCCCGAGCGGGTGCTGCAATGGCGCCGTGTGCGTCGCCTTCGCCGATCAAAGCAACATCCTGTGCGGGGCGGGCGGCGCCGCCTGCGGCGCGTGCGGGCCGCTGTTGTCGGCGTGTCTTCCAACCGCCGATGGCGGCCTATGCGGCTGCGACGCGGCCAGTTGCCCCGACGGCTGTTGCGAGAATGGCCTCTATTGCCGGCCGGGAACGGATGACTCTTGGTGCGGGGGCCCGGGCGGCGCGGCCTGCGTGAACTGCGTCAACGGGGAAAATTGCATCGACCGCGCCTGCGTGCAGCCCTGCAATTCGTCGAATTGCGGCGGCTGCTGTTCGGGCGCGGACTGCGAATCGGGGCTCGATCCGTCGAACTGCGGCCAAGGCGGGATCCCCTGTGTGACTTGCCCGGAAAGCTGGTCGTGCGTCAGCGGCGTGTGCACCGATGACAACGACGATGACAGCGGCAGCGACGATGACGTTTCGCCGGCGGATGACGATGACAACGACGATGACAGCGGCAACGACGATGACGTTTCGCCGGCGGATGACGATGACAACGACGATGACAGCGGCAACGACGATGACGTTTCGCCGGCGGATGACGATGACGACAATGATGACGACGACAACGACGACGACTCAACGCCCAGTGATGACGATGAGTCGCCAGGCGACGACGATGATGATTCGTCCCCGGGCATCCACCGTGCGGAACACGCGAACGCCTCGTCTGGATGCGGGTGCTGAGAAAGGGGTGCGATGATGAGCGCGATTCAACGAACCGTGTTGGCCCTGGCGCTGGCGGTCTTGCTCTCGATCGCAACGGCGTGCGGCAGCAGCGGCGGCCAAAGCCATACCTACTTGCGGGCGGACGACGACGCATCCCCGGCGGATGACGACGAGACCCCGTCGGATGACGACGAATCGCCCGCGCCGGATGACGATTCTTCGCCGGGCGCGGACGACGACGCTTCGCCGACGGCGGATGACGATAGTTCGCCCGCGGTGGACGACGATTCTTCGCCCGCGGTGGACGACGATTCTTCGCCCGCGGTGGACGACGATTCTTCGCCGGCTGCGGACGACGACGCCGGTCCGGACGATGACGACAATAACGACGATGACAACGATAATGACAACGATAATGACAACGACAACGACAACGACAACGACAACGACGATGACAACGACGATGACTCGGCGCCGTTTTTCTCGATTGATTTCAACTCATACAATATCGGAGCCTTGCCCGACCCGCCGTGGGTTCCATTTTTTTGCCGCGGCTCCTCGACTATTACCGTGGCCGATTCGGGCACGGCCGGCCACGGCCACGTCATGCGGATCAACGGCGGTTACACCACCCAAGATTACTGCAGCGAGATTTACAATTTCGCGCCGATCGACCATAACGTCTTGCTGTCGTTCGACGTGTATCCGCATTCCGGCAGCCCCAACGCTTCGTTCGGTTTCCAGGTCGTCTCCTACTCAATGTACGAGACTTGGGCGTGGCGCGACCCGAACACCAAGACGCTCGTCGTGCAACAGCCGGCCGACAACGTCGACTGCGGCGTTGTGCTGCCCGATGACACGTGGTCCAACCTCGAATTCACGTACGACAACACGTCTCGCACGCTGACCGTCGGCATGAACGGCGGGCCGTTTGCGCCCTGCACCAATTTGACCAGACCAGGCGACCCGATCCAATACCTGGAACTGTTGGACTGGGACTACGACGGCTATGGCGGCGTTGTCGATATCGACAACATCGTCGCCGCGCCGTGGTGAGCGCCGGCGCGGCTGCGCAAGCAGGGCCGGGCGTCTCCCGGCCTTTTCCTTTCGTACGGGTCGCCGGTCTTCGGACCGGCCCGATTTCCACCACGCCACGACGAACCACACTTCGTCCAGGCGGCGGAAATGGCGCCGTGCGTTCCGCCAAGCGCCCCGGAGACGCCAGCCGCCATTTAGTCGGCCGCCGTTTTTTGGAAGCGGTTTCGCCCCCGGGGTCTTTCGCGACCCGGCGCTTGACGATGCGGTTGGCAGGATGTAGGCTCGACAAGCGGCTAGAATAAACTCAACGGAAAATATCTGGAAACCCAATTGCTTGTCGCGAAGGCGACGGAGGTGTCTGCATGAAAAGAATGTATTGGTTGCTACCGCTTATGTTATTGCTCGCGGCCTCGATCTATTTCGCCATTGCCTGCGGCGCCACGGCCAGCAGCTCCAGCAGCGCCGACGACGACACGTCCGACGACGACGCTTCGCCGGCCGACGACGATTCCTCGCCGGTTGCGGGGGAAAGCGTCTGGGCCGACACGACCACCGGGTTGACGTGGCAGAACGGGTCGGCGGTCGGGGCGTCGACCGCTTCGTTTGGCCAGGGCGGCGCGGCGAGTTATTGCACCAGCCTGAATTGGGCCGGCTACGCCAGCGGTTGGCGGTTGCCGACGATCACGGAGCTTCGCAGCTTGATCCGGGGGTGCCCCGGCACGATTACCGGCGGCTCCTGCAACGTGACGGACAATGGTCTGGATGAAGTTTACGACAACTCCCCGTGCGGCGGCTGCGGCAGTCTGACCGGTCCGGGGGCGGGCGGCGCCTACTGGCCCGCGGCGATCACGGCCGCGGTCGGCGCCTATTGGTCGTCCGTGGGCGACGAAACGGACCCCACCAGCAACGGGTGGGAAGTCGACTTCACCACGGGCGAAATCACGTACAACTCCCTCACCGACAACTACTCCGCCATCTGCGTGCGCGGCGGGACGGTTCCCCCGGTGCAAACCGTGTGGACCGATACGACCACCGGCCACATGTGGCAGAACGGCGGCACGGTCGGGGCGGCGAACCTTCAGGCAACCCAGGGCGGCGCGGGGACGTACTGCTCGGGCTTGACCTGGGCCGGCTACACCGGTTGGCGGTTGCCGACGATCTCGGAGCTTCGCACCCTGATCCAGGGCTGCGCCGCCACGGTCACCGGCGGTTCCTGCACCGTGACGGACACGTGCCTGAACGAGAGTTGCGACAACTCCCCGTGCGGCGGTTGCTCCAGCATGGGCAACACCGCGACGCCGGTCGGCGCCTACTGGCCGGCGGCGATCGGCGGCAACCCCGGGTTGTATTGGTCGTCCGAATTGGATGCCGACAACCCCACGAGCAACGGGTGGCAGGTCGACTTCACCACGGGGCAAGTCACCTACAACTCCGTCACCGACAATGAGTACGTGCGTTGCATTCGTAATTAGCCGGCCGGAGCGGAATTCGGCGATTCGGTTTCTTTGACTACGACGGCGCGGCGGCGCAAAACCGCCGCGCCGTTTTGCGTTCGCGGCAGGCCGCCATGGTGCGCCTTGAAACCCGCGCGCGATTCCACCAGAATCGCCCGATGAATCAAAACGAAGCGCTCATCAGTCGGAAGCCCATCCCCTTGGATGACCCCTCGCAAGGAATATTGGTCTGGGAGCACGAAGGTTTCTCGCAAACGAACTACGGTGCCTTTTCGCTGTGCGGTCCGTGCGATGTGGAAGCCCTCGATCGCGCGCTGCAAGAGGCGCAGGCCGACTTTCCCAATTTTCACGCCAATCTGGTTCCGTGCCGCAAAGGCTTGTGGACGGTCTGGGGTTGGCAGCGCCAGCCGCAGCCCATCGCGCTGGAGGTCCGCGATTTTACTTCGCTGCCGGAAGCGCCGGCCGACATGGAAGCGTGGATTCAAGCGGAAATGGCGCCGTACGTCGCGGACGTCCAAGACCTCGGGACCACCCTTCCGGTGCGGCTGCTGTTGTACCGCTTTCGCGGCGACCGCCAGATGTTCGTGTTTCTGTTTCACCACGTCGTCATCGACGGCGGCGGCTTCTATAACTTTTTCGCGGCCGCGCTGCGCATCTACCACCGCCTCGTCACCGGCCGCGAACCGGAGTGGGCCGGCGTTGCGGGCATGCACGCTCAGGCCGGCGCCGTGCAACTGGTCACCCCGATCCCCGCGGGGCGGATGATGCGCGAGATGATCGCGGAGTGGCGCAAATATCCGCCCTGGCGCGTCGCGCAGATCGCCAGCCGGCCGGAAGCGGCGCCGGGCCGCAAAATCGTGCGGCACATCATCGAAGACCGCGCGCTGCAACAGGCCTTCCGCGAACGGGCGCGCCGCGACGGCGGTTCGGTGACCGACCTCTTTCTGGCGGCGTCGAAAAAGGCGCTGGACGAATTCAACGGGGCCCGCGGCGCCGACCATGACATCATGCTGCACGGCCTGGCGGTGAACCAGCGCGTGCGCCGGCCGCAGGAGGAAACGGCGGGGCAAGGGAATCCCATGGGCGGGATCGGCATCGGGTCCAACGAGGCCGAACGCCGCGACCCCGCGGCGCTCCTGCGCTGGGTGATCGCCGAACGCAAGCGCAAGATGGCCGCGGGGCACGATTATTGGCTGTCGTGGTTCGGCCGCCAACTGGTCGCCGCGAGCCGCGTATTGCCGCTCCGCGCCCGGCCGCGCGTGCTCCGGCCCGTTTTCGACATCCGCATCTCGTATTTCGTCACCAACCTCGGCGTGGTGCTGCCGCGCATGGAGAATGGCCGGCCGACCGGCGAAACGGCGATCCGCGAGGCGGGACGCATGGAACTGGTCGACGTGCACAACAGCGTCGGGGCGACGGAGAAGAACGCCGGCGCGCTGATCCTCCGGACGTTCCTGAACCGCCTCTATCTGGTGTTCCCCTTCGGGCGGCACAAGGTCGCGGACGCCGACGCGGAAGTGTTTGCCCGGCTCGTTGTGGAACACGCGCACCGGTATTTGTGACGATTCGAAAAAGGCCGCAGAATTCGGATAGCGAAAATTGCGGCATGTTGCCGAGGTTTCAAGTGAATCAGCCAGTGAATTCCGACATCGCCCTTGCGCCGCAACACCCCATGCCGATGGACGTCGCCTCGCTGCAATTTCTGGTCTTGGAACATCCCGGCTTTACGCAGTGGAGCTACGGCGGTTTCTCGTTTGGCGGCCCGTGCGACGTGGAAGCCTTTCGCTGCGCCCTGCGCGAGCCGCAGGCCGATTTCCCGCTCTTCCACTCGTTCGTGGTTCCGTTCCGCCGCGGCGTGTGGACCGAGTGGGGCTGGCGGGTCCAGCCGGCGCCGGTCGAACTCGAAGTTTACGATCGCACCGCGCTGGCGCAGGCGCCGGCCGACATGGAAGCGTGGCTCCATGAAGAAATGACCGAGCGCGTCGCGAACATCCGCGACCTGCGAACGAACTACCCGGTGCGGTTTCTGCTGTTCCTCTTTCCCGGCGAGCGCCAGATGTTCGTGTTCCTGTTCCATCACTGCGCCGTCGACGGCGGGGGGTTTTACAATTTCTTTGGCGCCGTGCTGCAGAGCTACCACCGGCTGGCGACCGGCCGCGACCCGGAATGGGCCGGCGTCGCCGGCATTCACTCGCAGACCGGCGCGGCGCAAATCGTGACGCCGCTGCCGCTCGGCCGCGTGCTGCGCGAGATGTTCGCCGAGTTTCGCAAATATCCGCCCTGGCGCATCGGCCAGTTCGCCAACCCGCCGGCGGCCGCCTCGGGCCGCAAGGTCGTGCGTTTGCTCGTCGAGGATCGCGCCGTGCAACGGGCGCTGCGCGATCGGGCGCGGCGCGAGGGCGGCTCGATGACCGACATCTTCGTGGCGGCGGCGAAACGGGCGCTCGACGATTTCAACGCGGCGCGCGGCGGCGGCGGCGGCGGCGAAATCATGTTCTTTGCGCTGCCCGTGAATCAGCGGCTGCGCCGGCCGCGCGCGGAGACCGCCGCGCAGAGCAACCCGCTGGGCGCGGTGACCATTATGTCGAACGCGGACGATCGCCGCGACCCGGCGGCGCTGCTGCGCTGGGTGATATCCGAGCGCAAACGCAAATTGACCGGGGGCTACGATTATTGGCTCACCTGGCTCGGCCGGAAGTCGATCGCCGCCAGCGCCATATTGCCGCTCGGGCCGCGGTCGCGCGCGCTGCGGGCGCTGATGGGCTTCCGCGTCACGCTGGCCGTCACGAACCTGGGCGTGGTCTGGCCGCGCATCGAAAACGGCCGGCCGACCGGCGAGACGGCGATCCGCCAGGTCGGCCGCATGGAGCTGCTCGACGTGCACAACAACACGGCGCAGCCGAAAACCAACGGCGGCGCGCTCGTCTTGCGGACGTTCCTCGACCGGCTCTACCTGGTGTTCCAATTCGGCCGTCACCAGATCGGCGACGCCGACGCGGAAGAATACGGCCGGCTCGTCCTCGATCACGCCCAACGCTATCTGTAACGCCTCAAAAAGGGTCGCATTAAATGGATCGCTCGATGAATTCGGATGGCGCTCTTATTTCTCAAAAGCCGATTCTTCTGGATGCGTCTTCCGAAGCGCTGCTGGTTTGGGAACGCGACGGCCTGACGCAAACGAATTACGGCGCGTTTTCCCTCTGCGGCCCGTGCGACGTGGACGCCTTGAAGCGCGCCGTGTGCGAGGCGCAGGCCGGCTACCCGCGCTTCCGTGCCAATTTGGTTCCGTGCCGCCGGGGACCGTGGACCGTCTGGGGTTGGCGCGTGCGGCCGGAGCCGATCGCGTTGGAGGTGCGCGATTTGACGTCGCTCGCCGAAGCGCCGGCCGATATGGAATCGTGGATTCAGGCCGAAATGGCGCCGCTGGTCGAGCACGTTCAAGACCTTCAGGCGTGTTGCCCGGTGCGAATTTTTCTGTTCTGTTTCCCCGGCGAACGCCACGTCATGCTTCTCCTCTTCCATCATTGCGCGGCCGATGGCGGCGCCTTCTACAGTTTTTTCGCTGACGTTTTCCGGATCTACCACCGCCTCGTCACCGGCCGCGAACCCGCGTGGGCCGGGGTCGAGGCGATGCACGCGCAAGCCGGCGCCGTGCAACCGATCGCGCCAATTTCGGGCGGGCGGATGCTGCGCGAAACGCTGACCGAATGCCTCAAATACCCGCCCTGGCGCGCCGCGCATCCGACCAGCCAGCCGGCGGCGAAGCCCGGCCGGAAAATCGTGCGGCACGTCATCGACGATTGCGCGCTGCAGCAGGCGTGGCGCGATCGCGCGCGGCGCGATGGCGGTTCGTTGAGCGACCTCTTCATTGCGGCGTCGAAGTGCGCGCTCGAGGAATTCAATGCGGCGCGCGGCGGCGATCATGAAATCATGGTGCACGGCCTGGCGGTGAACCAGCGCCTGCGCCGCACCCGCGAGGAAACCGCCGGTCAAGGCGTGCCGCTCGGCGCGATCTCCGTGGCGAGCAATTCCGCCGACCGCCGCGACCCGGAGTCGCTGTTGCGGCGCGTGATCGCGGAACGGAAGCGCAAGATGGCCGGCGGCCACGATTATTGGCTGTCGTGGTTCGGCCGGCAACTGATCGGCATGAGCCGCGCGCTGCCGCTGGGCGTCCGTTGGCCGGCGCTGCGCCCGTTTTTCGACATCCGCATCTCGTTCATGGTCACCAACCTCGGCGTGGTTTGGCCGCGGATGGAAAACGGCCGGCCCACCGGCGAAACGTCGATCCGCGAAGCCGGCCGCATGCAGCTTGTCGACCTGCACAACAGCGTCGGCACCTCGCAAAAAAACGGCGGCACGCTGATTCTGCGCACGTTCCTCGACCGGCTTTATCTCGTGTTCCCGTTCGACCGCCACAAGATCGCCGACGCCGACGCCGAGGAGTTCGCACGGCTGGTGGTCCATCGGGCGCAATGTTATTTATAAGCCGCTAAGACAACCTCGCCGTGGAGATGGGCCATGTTGCTCGAACTCGAAAGTCTGCGAAAGGCTGTAACGGCGCTGAATGAGGCGCTCGCGATGAGCGATGACGCCGATTTTATGAACCGGTTGCCCAAGGCCAGGCAGGACACCGTAAAAGCCGGCGTCATCCACGCTTTCGAGTTCACCTATGAGTTGTGCTGGAAATTCATGAAACGGTGGCTGGACCTGAACGTCAGCCCAAACGCGACCGGCGCCATGACCCGGCGCGCGCTTTTCCGGCTGGCTGGCGAAAGCGGCCTCATCGACGATGTCGAGCGTTGGTTTCGGCATCACGAGGCGCGAAATCAAACGGCGAATACTTACCAAGCCGCGATCGCCGAAAGTGTTTGCGTCGTGGCGCACGACTTCGCGCGCGACGCCGCCGCACTTTTGAAAACGCTGGAAGCGCACAATGATTGACCTGTCTCCGGCGCATCTCGAAATCGTGAGGCGCCTGCTCGCCGCGCATGTGCCCGGTTGCGAGGTTCGCGCTTTTGGCTCGCGGGTGAACGGGACGGCGAGAAAATATTCCGATCTCGATTTGGCGGTGGTTGCCTGCGATTCGCTCGGCGCCGACGCGATCGGCGATCTGCGCGAAGCCTTTCAGGAATCCGATCTGCCGTTTCGCGTCGATGTGCTCGATTGGAGGCAGGTTTCGGAAAGTTTTTGTAGGGTCATTGAAGATCAATTTGAGGTGATACGTTAAATCTCTTACAGCGGTAAGAACATTTTTTGGCGTCGACATGCGCTCGCTTTTGCGAACAGTTTCCGCGCGACGAACTGCGCTTGCAGGCGGGTGGCGAGTCACGAATGACAAGTTACGAGTTCCATGCCGCCGCGGCGGCGTCGGAGAAGGGTCCGCGCGAGACCGCCGGTTGCTTGTTGCGGCCGGGTTTCCTATGATCCGCCGAACATCCGGAAACGCGAAGGGCGCCAATTCTCCAACTAGCGGTTGGAGAATTTCCGCAACGACACGGCGATGGCGGTGGAGGCAAGGGTGTGAAACGGGGCATTCTAATTTTCCGGCGGCCAGTTGGAGAATTTCGGCAACGACGCGACGAAACCGGTGAAGGTGTAAAATGACCCTCACCGAACTGGGGCAATTGATCGCGGCCGGCGAATCCGAGCGCTTGGAGTTCAAGAAATCGACCGGGCAGCGGACGGACGCCGCCAAGACGCTATGCGCGATGTTGAATGGCAAGGGCGGCCATGTGGTTTTTGGCGTGACGGACGCCGGCGAGCTTGTCGGCCAAACGATTTCGGCAAAAACCATGGAAGAAGAGTGTCTGAAATACCATTTGAAACCGCCGATATTTCGCGAAGAGGCGGGCGGAATCACCGTCGTCTTTCCCGCGCAAATTGCGGTCGAACAGCCCAAGTCACGGCCCAAGTCACGGCCCAAGTCACGGCCCAAGTCGACGGAAGAACGAGTGGTCGAAATGCTTGGCGCCGGGCCGCTGTCGAAATCGGAGATTGCCAATCGCCTGGGGCAGAAGGCGATCTCGGGCCAATTGAAGAAGGTGATGCTCAAATTGATTGCCGAGAAACGTATTGTTTACACGCGTCCATGGACTCCGAGAAGCCGTTTGCAAGAATATCAGCTCGGCCCTAACCCGGAGAACCCGAAAACTCGCTTGGCCCGAAAAGTCAAGATAACCACTCGGCATTCGCAATGAAAGAAAGGATCTGACGACGCCATGCGTTCTTTGCTGCGAACCGTTTCCGCGCGACGATTGGTCGAGCACCCGTTCCGCACGCTGCTGACGATCGTCGGCATCGCCCTGGGCGTCGCCTCGCTCGTGTCGGTGCAGATGATCCTGCACACGATGACCGATTCGTTCGCCTCGATGATCGACGCCGTCGCCGGCAAGGCCAAGCTGCAAATCACCGGCGGCGAAACGGGCGTCGACGACGCCATTTACGACGTGCTGCAAAAAAAGGACGCCGCCGGCCGTTTGCCCGTGCCCGGGCTCGCCGCGGCCGCGCCGACGATTCAGATCGTCACGAAATTCAAAAGCGAACGGCTGATGGTCCTCGCGGTCGATTTGCTCAACGACCGCGCCGCGCGCGATTACAAAACGACGGGCCAGGGCGGCGTCGAAATCACCGATCCGCTCGAACTGCTCAACTCGAAAGATTCGCTGCTGCTGAACATCGACTTCGCCAAGGCGCACGACATCGCGCTCGATTCGCGCATCGAACTGCTCACCGCGCACGGCCGCAAGTCGTTCGTCGTCCGCGGCTACCTGGCCGCCGTCGGCGCGGCGACCGCCTTCGGCGGCGCGTTCGGGCTGATGGATATTTATGCCGCGCAGCTCATTTTCGACAAAAAGGGCCGCTTCGACACCGTCGACCTCGTGCTCGCGCCCGACGCCGACGTCGACCGGGTGAAAGCCGGCGTCGAAGCGCTGCTGCACGGCCGCTACGACGTGCAGCGCCCGGCGAACCGCAACCAGGGGGTCGATTCGCTGCTGGGCAACATCCGCAGCGGCCTGATGATCATGTCCTTCGTCGTGCTGTTGATGGGCGCCTTCATCGTCTACAACACCGTCACCACGCTCGTCTATCAGCGCCTGCGCGAAATCGGCATCCTGCGCATGGTCGGCGTGACGCGCAGCGGCATCGCCTCGCTCTTCGTGTTGGAGGCGGCCCTGCTCGGCCTCGTCGGCGTCGCGATCGGCGTCGGCAGCGGCTTCTGGATCGGCCGCGTCACGATCCTGCGTTACCTCGCCACGGTCAGCAACGCCTTCGTGCCGGTCAGCGTCAACTACGCCGCGTTCGACTGGAAAATGGTGGCGCGCGGCGTCGCGATCGGCCTCGGCGTCAGCGTCGCCGGCGGCCTGTGGCCCGCGATCCGCGCCACGCGCATCACGCCGCTGGAAGTGCTGCACTTCAAACCCTCGCTGTCGCTGGGCAAGGGCTCTGCGCTCGGCCGTTGGGCCGCGCTGACGCTGCTCTGCGCCGCCTACGTCCTCGCGGCGCTGTTCGTGCCGGCGCTGAACTCGCTGTCGGGGCTCGCCGTCGCCATGCTGGCGCTGCTCCTGTGCGGCATCGGCTCGACGCCGCTGTTCATGCGCGGGTTTCTGGCGCTGACCACGCGCTTCACGAGCCGGCTGAAAAGCCCGCTGGGCCGCATGGCGGCCGAGAACATCGTGCGCGACCTCGGCCGCTCGGCGATGACCGTCGCCGCATTCATGGTCGCGCTCGCGGTCATGTTCGAAATCTACCTCTTCATGAACTCCACGCGCACCGAGGTGAAAAACTGGATGACCGAAGTGCTGACCGCCGATTTGATGGTCACCTCTTCGTCCACCTTCGCGACGCGCTCCAGCGTGCCGATGAGCGAAGAAATGACCGGCAAACTGCTCGCCGTGCCGGGCGTCGCCGACGCCATGCAAGTGCGCGGCCAATTCACGGACTACGAAAAAACGCGCATCCTCGTGCTCAGCGTCAATTACACCGGCCGCCTCGACCGCTCGCGCTTCCACTTCCGCGACCGCTACGACGCGCCCGCCGTCGAGGCGTTCGCCCGCGACGAGGGCGTCTTGCTTTCCGAAAACATGATCGGCCGGCATCCGGACCTGCGCGGCGCGCGCGAAATCGAACTCCCGACGCCGGACGGCAAAAAGCGGCTGCCGATCGTCGGCGTCATCGTCGACTACGCCTGCGAGACCGGCGCGGTCATCATCAATCGCGGGCTCTACACCAAGACGTTCGGCGACACGCTGGTCGACACGTTTCACCTGTTTCTGCGGCCCGGCGCGCCCATCAACGAAGTGCGCAAGAGCGTCGAGGCCCTGCTCGGCGAGGAATTCAACCTCTACGTGCTCACCAACCGCGAATTCCGCGACTCGATCCTCGACGCCGTCGACCAGATGTTCGCGCTGGCCGTCTCGCTCGAATTGCTGACGCTCTTCATCGCGCTCATCGGCATTATCAATAATTTAATGGCGAACGTCATCGACCACACGCGGGAAATCGGCGTGCTGCGCTCGCTCGGCGCGACGCGCGCGCAGGTGGCGGCGATCTACGTCGTGCAATCCGGCCTGCTCGGCTTTTCCGGCGCGTTCGTCGGCGCGTTCATCGGCTACGGCCTGGGTTGGCTGCACATGACGCGCCTCTCCCGCATGATGTCCGGCTGGGCGATGGAGATGCACTACTCGCTCGCTTGGATCGCCGTCATTTTCGTCGCCGCGATCATCGTCGCCGTCGTCGCCGGCTTGTTCCCGGCGCGCAAAGCGGCCGGCCTGCCGTTGCGCGAAGCGTTGAAGTACGAATAGCCGGCGGCCGTCGCGCGCGGCCGCACGATCAGTTGCACGGCGGGACCAAACAAGGGCCGGGCGTCAGATTCTGGCCGACAAAGCCCGGGTAATCGGGCGGATAGCGGTTCGCGCGGAACGAGGTGTTGGCGCCCCCGGTGAGGTGTTGTCCCTGCTGCGCAACGCCGGCGTCGGTGACGGGGCTGACGTATTGCCAAACGACGGCCCCGGCGGCGGTCACCTCCATGAACACCGCGGTTCCGCCGACGCAGATCAACGTGTTGCCGTTGGCCAGGCGTTGAACGCCGGAGTAATACGCCGAAAACATGTCGGCCGGAACCGCATCGACGAACGTCCAGCTCAGGCCCTCGGGCCCGTACGTCGGATCGGGCGCCGGATAGCTGCCGTCGGCGTTCACGTCGGGCGCGAACTCGTCCGCGCTCGAATAATTTCCGGCCGGGCGACCGACGCCGTTGTTGAACACGAGCAGATGGCCGGCGCCCGGCAAACCAGGGGCGATCCATTGGCCGTTGTGCTGGTAGTACAGGTCGCGCGGCGCGCCGTCCTGCCGATAAGCGCCCGGATTTCCCCAGCGGTAGAGCAGGTCGCCGCCGCGGCCCCGCACGCCGCCGCTGTGCGTCGCCGCTTCGGCGGTCGTCGTGCTGTGGTCGATCACCCACACTTCGCTGAAATTGCGGACGCTCACGAGAATCTGATCGTACTGGGCGTTGTAATCGATGCCGTTGGTGTGCAGCCAATCGGTTTGCCGCGGCGTGCCGTAATTGACATCGATCCATTCCGGATGGTCGGCGACGACGCCATAATTCGCCTGCGCCGGATCGTAATCTTGCACGAGGTGGTCCCACGCGTGCCATTCCCAAACGACTTTGGCGCCGTCCGTCCCCTCCGGCGTAATCTCGACGTAGTAATCGGGCCACAGTTCGTCGCCGGGCAGCGAATTCGGGTCGCGGCCCGCCGCGGCGGCCTCGGCCGGCGTCTTCTTTTCCCAGACGATCATCAAGATGTTGCCGTTGGGGAGCCGGCGAACGTCATGGTGCGAGCAGACGTGAGCGTCGGACACGAGGTAACTCCACGCGATCGCGCCATCCCAGTCTTGCAGCATGACGACGCCGCCCTGCCCGCCGCTGTCGAAATTCTCGTTGATCGTGTTTCCCGTGCGCAACAGTTGGCCGTCTTCGAGCAGATAAACGGACAACCCCGGCCAGTAGGGCCCGGTCCAGGCGTTGACGACGTGGCCGAACATGTCGATGAGATACACCGTGTTCGCCACCGCCGGCGCGAACAGCGTGTAACCGCCGAAGGCGCCGGGCCGGCAGGAGATCAAACCGACCGTCGAATCGGGGTGGGCGACATTGCAGGCAAATGCGTCGTTATCGTCATCGTCCGGAGACTGATCGTCGTCGGGCAACACGTGGTCGTCATCGTCGTCATCGTCGTTCGACGACGCATCGTCGTCGCTCACGCTCGCCGCTCGGCCGCCGTCGCTGCCGCTGGAACCGCGGCAGGCAATGGCGCAGGCGAGCAAGGCCGTCGCCAACACGAACGGCAAAAAGCGCTGGCCGCGTTTCATAGCGATGACTCCGGCGCCGTCGAGGCAAGCATGACGTTTCCCGGCATCCCGGTTGCACGTTCCGTAGGGTGTACTTTGTTTGTACCAATGCCGGCGCTCACGGTCAAGCAAGCAAATCGAGCCGCTTTCCCGGCGTTGCTCGCGGGCCCGCGTCACCCTGGCGCGGCGAGCGGCCCGCCGGCCGCGATTGTGAACAAGTTGCACATCGTGTGAAAAGTTTTCACAATTTGGCGGCGACGCCCGTCAGGCTGTTCCGTGGAACTATTTGATTTTTATGAAGAAAACTATTTCCAGCATCTGCGGAAACACGGCACAGAAAATGCAACCGGCAAATTCAACAAGAAATGATGTGTGGCGCGAGCGCTAGAACGTCGAACGTGGAGGCAATGCCGTGAGACCCGCGAAGATGACGATCGCAGCGCCGCCCGTGATGTCGTTGCCGCCGACTGCGAGCCCTCCCGGTCACCCCGTTGGGTACGGCCCGGAGGTAAATATTTTCCATGTCTGGGACAACTCCTCCTGGGACTCCCCCCCGCTATCGGATGGCCTTTTTTTCCATCACTGAGAGGCCTCAACCGCGGCCCTTGTCGATAACGAATTCTGCAAAAAAATCGCCCGCGACGAATCCGCCCACCGACGTGCGGTCGGCAGGCGGATCGTCTTCTCATTAACGGATCTTCTCCATTGCCGAGAAAATCGCCAACCTTTATGATCTGCCGCGTGGCGCAGAAAACAAAAGTTCCGCGATGAGAAAATCAAGGAGAATCCCCGTGAAATTGGCTTGCCGGTCGCTTTCGCTTCTTTGCTTGCTTCTCGTGCTGGGCGGCGTGTCGTGCGCCAAGAGCGGCGGCAACGCCAGCGCCGCGGCCGACGACGATGCGGCCGACGACGACGATGACAACGACGACAACAACGACAACGACGACGACAACGACGATGACGCGGCCTGCTGGACCGACCTGCCCGTCGGCGAAAAGGCCGTCGTCGCCGAAGGCTTCTCGGGCACGGAGGGCATCGGCTTTTCGTCAACGGGCGAATTGTTCGTCGGGGCCACGACCGGCGTCGCGCACGTGCACCCCGACGGCACGTGGGAAATGATCGCCAAGGTCACGCACGCCGTCGGCCTCGCGTTCGGCCCGGACGACGTGATGTACGTGTGCGACTTCGGCGCCAGTTCCCTGCCTGGCATCGACGACGGCGCCATGTGGCGGCTCGACATGGACGGCAACCTGACGCTGCTCGCGCGCGGCATCGACAACCCGAACTTCGTCGCGTACACGCCGTGGGACACGCTGCTGGTTTCCGACAACTTCACGGCGACGATCTACGAGGTGACGCTCGACGGGAAGGTGTCGCACTGGATCGACGGCCCGCTCGCGCCCAACGGCATGGTGTTCACGGCCGATTGGCGCTCGCTGTACGTGGCCGGCACGGTCCCGATTACGAGCCCCGTGTATCGCGTCGATCTGACCGCCGCAGGGGTCGCGACGGGCTTCACGACCATCGCCCACTTGCCCGCGGCCGCCCTGCCCGACGGCGCCGGGCTCGACGAAAAAGGCGGGCTTTACATCATGGAAAATTTCCTGGGCCAGATCGTGCGCATCGACCTGGCGGACGGCTCGCAAACGGTCGTCGGCTCCGGGATGGAGTCGCCGGCGTCGATCGCCTTCGGCCGCGGCGCGAACTACGACCCGTGTTCCATCTACGTCACCGAGACCTGGGGTCCGAAGGTGTGGCGCATCAGCCTCGGCGTGCACGGGGCGCCGCTGCTGGCCCAATAACCGCCGGCGCGGCCGATTGTTCCCGCCCTCACTGCCCGGCGGGCAGCGGCCCCATCGCAAATTCCAGCGTGCCGCCGTTCGCAATTTGGTCGTGCGTGAACAGGGGCGTCGTCAACGGTGCGCCGTTGAGCGTCGCGGATTGCACGTAGACGTTGTTGGGTCCGTTGTTCGCGGCGGTGATCTTGAGGTCGCCGTTGGGCAAGTGCAGGACCGCGCCGTCGAAGACCGGGCTGCCGAGCACGTACTTGACCGAGCCGGCTTGCGGGAAAAAGCCCAGCGCGGAGAAGATGTAAAAAGACGACATCGTGCCCGCGTCGTCGTTGCCCGGCAGGCCGCCGACAAAGTCGCGGTACTTCGTGGCCGACGCCCAGCGGCTCCACTTCTGCGTCAGGTCGGGCCGGCCGGCCTCGGCGAAGATGAACGGGTGGAACAGGCACGGCTCGTTGCCGAGCCAGACATACGCCGCCGGCGCCCAATCGAAATACTGGAACGGCACGTTCATCTCGAAGGCGTAGTTCAGCTTTTCCACCAGCGCCGCGGGGGAACCGAACAGCGCGGCCAGGCCCGCGACGTCGTGCGGCGCGAAAAATGTGTAATTCCAGGAGTCGCCTTCGGTGTAATACGGATCGAGGATATCGACCGGATCGAACGGCGAAACCCACGTGCCGTCGGCGAGGCGCGGCCGCAGGAACCCGGTCGATGAATCCCAATAGTTGCGGTAATTCTTGCTGCGCGCGAGGAACATCGCCGCGTCGTCGGGCTTGTTCAGCGCCGTCGCCCAGGCCGAGAGCGCCGAGTCGTCGTAACAATATTCGGTCGTGTAGCTCAGGCCCTTCTGATATTCGTCCGCCGGAATGTAGCCGAGCGAGATGTAGGAATCGAGTCCGTCGCGGCCGTCGTTGGGCACGGGCCCCGTCGCGTGCGCGTAGCAGCCTTCGTAGGCCGTCGCGTAGTCGAAATTGCGGATGCCTTTCAGATAAGCGTCCGCGAGCACGATATCGGCGCTCGTGCCGTCCATGCAGCCCGTGTAGGCCATGCCCGCCGGCCACTTGGGCATCGAGCCGCCCTGTTCGTACATCAACGTCAGCGACTGCATGAAATCCGCGGTGCGGACCGGGTCAAGCAGCGTCAGCAGCGGATGGAAGGTGCGGAACGTATCCCACAGCGAGAAATCCGTGTAGTACTGCCGCGCCCCGGCGTCGTGGGCCTGGGCGTCAAAGCCCATGTACTGACCGTTCGTCTCCGTCCAGTCGTGCGGCATCAGGCCCGCGTGGTAGAGCGCCGTGTAAAACACGCGGCGATCGGACAGCGAGCCGCCGCTGACCTCGATCTTGCCAAGGTACTGCCGCCAGGCGTCGCGCGTCGCGTTCATCATGCCGTCGAAATCCCAATTCGGCGCCCGCGCGGCCAGGTTCGCCTGCGCCTGCGCGAGGCTCTGGAAACTGATGCCGACGCGGATCAGCAACGGCTGGCCGCCGGCCGCGAAGCCGAGATACGCGCCGACGTCGGTCCCTGCCGCCGAGACGCTGCCGTCGGTCGGCTCGCCGCCGGTCCACGTGCCGTAGGCGGCGAACGGCTGCGAGAACTGCACGACGTAGTAGACGTTCGTGCCGCCCGGATGGCCGCCGGTCAGGCCGCCGGAGAAGTTGCTCACGCCCGAGACCGTCTGGTTGGAGGCGTCGATGGCGACCGTCGCGCTGTTGACCCATTTGGGAAGGATGCCGTACGACGGATCGACCACGACGTACGGTTCGCCGCCGCCCTGCCAGGTGTAGCGGTGCATCGCCGCCCAGTCGGTCGCGGTCAATTCGGCGAAGACCTGCGGATCGTCGAGCACCACGCTGTAGTAGCCCGCCTGGGCCGTCTCGTTGTCGTGCGAGAACTTGCTGCGGAAGGTGGGTTCGCCGATGGGCGCGGCAGGTTTTGCCTTCATCGGCATGATCAAAATGTTGCCGTAATCCGGGACGCCGGTGCCCTGCATGTGGGTGTGCGTGAAGCCGCGGATTTGCGGGTCCGGATAATAGTATCCGGCGCAATGGAACGAATCGACGATCAGGCCGAAGAACGTCGTGTCGGGGCTGAGGCCCATCATGCCGAACGGCGCGCTCGGCCCCGGATAGCACGAGGCCACGCCGATGCCGAAATTGCCCGTGCCGATCAGCGGGTCGACGTAATCGACGATGTCGACGGGCGAGGAATCGTCGTCCGCCGGCGAGGCGTCGTCGTCGGTCGGACTGGCGTCGTCGTCGGTCGGACTGGCGTCGTTGTCGTCGTTGTCATCGTCGTCCGCGGCGCCGTTGCCGGAACTGCTGCCGGACGAGCACGCGGCCAGGAGAATCAACGCCAGAATAGCGGCCAGAAAGAAAGCGAAAGGCCAACACGTCGTCTTCATCGGTTGCTCCGTGTTCTGCGGAATCGGCCGGGCGCCGGCGGCGCCGCGGTCTTGCGTTTCATTGATACCCGTGGAGGCTCGCGGCGTCAAGCAAACGGCCGCGGCGCGTTATCCCCGGAGGCGGGCGCCGGGGGCTCTCGATCAGACCTATCGAGCCTGTCGGCAAACGACGAGACCGCGCGCGGTTTCGCGGTTTAGCCGCAACCGCGGCGCTCGTTACGGGCCGTAGTGCAGGATCGTTCCCCCGCCGCCCACGGCGAACACGTCGGTCGCGGAGAATCCCCAGACGCCGTACAACCCCGCCGTCGTCGCGCTCGGCAGGGTCATCACGGACCACGAAGCGCCATCGTAGTGCAACATGATCCCAATTGACGACGGATCGAAGGCTTCGCCCCCGATGAAAACGTCATCGCCGGAACTTCCCCAAACGCCGCGCAACGTCCAATTCGCGGCGGGAACGTTCGCCATTTCCGTCCACGACGAACCATCCGAGTGCAAGATCACGCCGGCCTCGGGGCTGTCGTCGTCGCCCACCGCGAAAACGTCGGTGGCAGCGGTTCCCCAGACGCCGAACAATTTCCCGGTCGCACTGCTCGTCATGGGCGACCACGACGAACCGTCATAGTGCAAGATCGTGACGTCGAAATTGGCGTCGTCATAGCCCGCGGCAAAGACGTCCGTCGCCGAGCTTCCCCAGACGCCGTTCAAGTAGATAAGGGCGCTCGTGCCCGGCGGCATCGTCGTCCACTCGGAACCATCATAGTGCAAGATCTCGACATACGGCGACGCGTTGTAGCCGACGGCGAACACGTCCGTCGGCGAGCTTCCCCAGACGCCGGCCAGCCACGCCTTCGCATCCTCCGGCAGCGTCATCGGCGACCACGACGAACCGTCATAATGCAAAATCACGGAGACTGCGGTCTCCGTGCCTTGCGTGCTTGATCCCACGGCAAACACGTCCGTGGCAGAGCTTCCCCAGACGCCGCTCAAATACGAGGTCGTGGCGTTCGCCATCGCCGACCAGGTGAAACCGTCGTAATGCAGAATTGGGCCCGGCCCGACGGACGAGGGCAATCCCACGACAAACACATCCGAGGGCGAGCTGCCCCAAACGCCTTCCAACCCCAGCCCCGTCCCGCTCGTCATCGCCGACCAAGAGAAAACCGTATCGTCGTCATTGTCGTCGTCATCGTCGGCGACCGGCTGAAGCGACACGACGGCGTGAAATTCACCCGAATTGCCCGCGTAATTGTTGTCGTCGACCAGCAGCGTCAAAGCGCCCGAGCACGGCAGCGGGCCGTCGAAACTTGCGCCGACTTCAAAAATGCAACCGGATGTTCCCGCGCGCGATTCGACGAGTTCGACCCGGCCGGTCAACGCCCCGAGATGGCCGATGACGTTCGGGCAGCCCTGGCCGCAGATCGAGGGCAGGCCGCCCGGCGGCACGTCGTGGCCGGCGACGCCCAAATCGACCGTGCCGCTGGCCTTGACGATCAACCGCTCGCCGGCCGATCCGTGAAGCCCGGTTGACGTCCCGCCGGGTTGATCCGCGAAGACGTCAACGCTGACGGTGTCATCGTCATTGTCGTCGTCGGCCGCGCGGTTGCTCGAACTTGCCGCGCCGCCGCACGATGCCAGCGAGCCGGCGAACAACGCCAGAAACAGCGCCAGCGCCAGCGAGGAAAAGATTCGGAACTTCATCGGTGTTTTCTCCCCAGCCCCCCGATCGTGCGGGCCATTGGCGACGCGCCACGTTTGCGCCAGATCTTTTTACCGAACAAGAGCGAATGAACTCCACGCCAATTCGATTCGCGCCAGAATATGTTGCGCTCTCACCGCCGGTCAAGCTCCGATTCCGGCCGGATCGCGCGGCATTTCGTTTCCGTCAAGTTATTTCAGGCGCCAGATTTCGCTCGTCACTTGGGCAACGACCTGGCGAGACGAAAGCCGAGGCTGTAATGATTCAAGCCGGGAACGGTGAAGTCGCGATTGGCGGAGCGGCAGAACCGCGCGTAGCAGTCCCAGCTTCCGCCGCGATCGGCGCGGCGCGCGCCGTGGTTGGGGCGATCCGGACCCGCCGGATCGAGCACGGGATCGGCCGGGTATTCGCCTTCCCAATCCCAGACCCATTGCCACACGTTGCCCTGCATGTCGTAAAGCCCCCAGCCATTCTTGCGCTTGCCGGCCACCGGGTGGGTCCCGCACGTCGACGAGGGATACTGTTTGCCCTTCCAACCCGAGCAATCGACGCCGCCCGCATAGCGGACCGCGCTGTTCCCGCCGTACCACGAAATCGGGTCGAGTTCCGGGCCGTCGTTGTCGGCGCGAATCGTGAGCGGCCCGCTGTACAACGGCGTCGCGCTTCCCGCCCGCGCCGCGTACTCCCATTCCGCCTCGGTCGGCAGCCGGTATCCCTGGCAGGTCCGGTCCCACTGGACGGCGTCGCCCGCGCCGCTGTAACAGCGGCTCAGCCCTTCCAGATCCGACAGTCGGTTGCAAAAATCCACCGCCTCGAACCAGGACACGCTTTCCACCGGGCAGTCGACGCCGCAGTTCTTGAAAAAGCTGGGATTGACGCCCATCACCTTCTGCCACTGGCCCTGGGTCACCGCCGTCGCGCCCAGCAGAAATCCGGCGCCGATCGTCACCCAATGCCGCGTTTCATTCGGCTTTCGCCCCGGCTCGCCGCCCGGCGAGCCCATCTGAAAACGACCCGCCGGAATGGCGACAAAGCGGCAACCGGCGGCCGGGCTCTCCACCATCGTCAGATCTTCGTCGATGACGACGGTCGCGCCCGCTTCGAACGTGCGTTGGATGGAACGGTTCTTCCCGAGATCCGCATTGGTCAGCAGGATTTGATGCGAACCGGGTTTCACGGGCGTCGGCCCTAACGGCGTGCGCCCGATTTCCGCCGTATCGAGATACACGTTCGCCCAGGGGACGGCGTGGACCACCAATGCCGCCGGCGGCGCGTTCGCCGGCGTCGGCGCGGCGGCGAGCGCCGGCGATTCCGGGGCCGGCCGCGCCGGCGACGACGCAATCTGCGGCGCGGTTGCCGACGAGCGCCCGAAATAGACAAGCGCGCTCATCGCGATCGCGACCGCGACGGCCGCCGCGGCAACGGCGACCAGCCGCCGGCGGCGCGGCGCGGTTCGCCGCCGTTTGTTCGTCTTCGAGACCGCGGTGGTGCGGATTTTCGCAGCCGGTTCCGCCGCGCCGGCCGCCGGCTTGTCGAGGGCGTGCAGGAACTCGGTGAGCGGCACGGTGTCGTCCAGCCGAGCGCTTTCGTCCGCCTCCGGCCCGACCGCCGACAATTCAAACGAGCTCCGGAAATAATCGCGCAAGCCGGTCGCGGGAAACGGGCCGAGCTGCAAGGCGAGTTTTTCCAGCGCCGCGAGCATCGCCGCCGCCGAGCCGAAGCGGTCGGCCGGATCGGTCGCCAAAGCGAGCGCCAGCACCTCGTCGAGTTCGGCGGGCGCGTCGGCGGCCAGGGTCGCCGGCTCATATTCGCCGCGCAAAATCTTGGCGATCAGCGCGGCGGAGGTGTCGGCCTCGAACGGCCGGCGGCCCGTCGCCATTTCGTACAAAACGACGCCCATGGCGAAGAGATCGGCGCGGGCGTCGAGGACGCCGCCCTCCAGTTGCTCCGGCGCCATGTACGGCAGCTTGCCTTTGATGGCGCCGGCGATCGTGTAATTTTCGGACACGGCGTCCTTGGCGATGCCGAAATCGACGAGCTTCACCTCGCCTTCGCGGGACAGCAAGATGTTGGTCGGCGTCAGGTCGCGATGGACGATGTGCAGCGGCCGGCCGTCGGGGCCGACGCGGCGGTGCGCGTAATCCAGCCCTTTGAGGGCCTCGACGGCGATGTGCACCGCCGCCGGCAGCGGCAACCCGCCGCCGCTCGCCCGCGCCTGGAGCAGCACATCGCGCAGGTCGTGGCCTTCGACGTACTCCATCGCCAGGTACAGCGTGCCGTCCACGCGGTCGAAATCGAAAAGCTGCACGATGTTCTGATGCCGCAGCGAGGCCAGGATGCGCGCCTCGCGGAGAAACATGCGCACGAAGTTCTCGTCGCCGGCGTGCGCGGCGCGGATGGTCTTCACCACGCACGTCAACTCGACGCCGCCCTCGCGGGTTCTCTTGGCGAGAAACACCTGGGCCATGCCGCCTTCGCCCAGGAGTTGCACGATCTGATACGGACCGATGGCGGTCAATTGCGTCATCGCGGGCCCGCCGCGCCGCCTGGCGCCGTCCGGCGCGAGCCCGTCGGGGCCTGCCGGCGGGGTTTCGCGCTGCAGCGAATCATTGTCCCGGCCATCTCGTCTTTCGGCGTCACCCACGCGGCAACGCGCCCGCGCCGTTCGCCGCGGAGGGGAATTTCACGTTCGGCTATGATGCCAATATTGTTCGGCGTTTTCAATCGGCGGCGGACAATTGGCGGCGCGGTTCCGATTGCGCGATATTCCCTGGGCCGGCGTTGACGATCATCGATTGCCGCGCGGCGAGCCCCCGCGTTCGAACGCTCGCCGCTCCGCTCAACAGCCGCAGCCGCCGCTGGCCTGGCCTCCGCCGCCAAGGCGATGGGCTGGCGACTGGTCGTCATCCGGCGCCGCGTCGTCGTCGGGCGCAGCGTCGTCGTCGGGCGCAGCGTCGTCATCGGGCGAAGCGTCGTCATCGTCATCGGGCGAAGCGTCATCGTCCGGCGAGGCGTCATCGTCCGGCG